>ERZ832317.4427-NODE-4427-length-13630-cov-13.947772_pt1 | contig 13630 bp, 9 predicted proteins | sample MGYA00519695_ERZ832317 | MGnify/ENA primary metagenome ERZ832317 (study PRJEB31850, sample SAMEA3708726) | human gut metagenome | biome: human gut; feature: human-associated habitat; material: faeces | place: China | collected 2014 ...
AGAAAAATATTTAGGAGAAGATAGATATAAACAGTAAGTCAAACACACAAACTATGGAGTCTTTAGTCGGTTTAATAAAATTTTAGATAGAAAATAAATCATTATAAAAAGGAGCTGTCGGTAAATAACGTTTTTTAGAGCTGACAGCACCAAACAAAAATATCCTGAACAAGTTACAGAGCTTTCTGGCTCTGCAACTTGTTCAGGATATTTTTATTTTGATAAATACTTTCTGTTTTTGGCCGCAAAAAATCCTTGTTTGGATTTTTTATTATCAATTTCCATATACTTCTCGCCCCCTCATTTTCAGATTTCCATTGGTAAATGAATGAATCTATATACATTTAGTCTAAGTCTATCACCTTTTCTTCTTTATGTGGAATGAAAATTCAAAAAAGAAGACAGTGAATCTTGTTCTCATCGATTCACTGTCTTAGATTTTTCCAGCACGGATTTTATTTATTCTCTGCATTTATTTTCTTATAAAATGCTTTCTCTGTATAAATCTCATCCTTGAATGGATTCAACTTATTCTTGCGGATCACGCTGAACTGGTAAATAACTGCTGCCGCATTTACAACTAATGAAATAAAACTTACGGCAAAGAATGCCTTCGGATTGTGTGTTGTCGGAACCGGTGCCAGTCTGTCAGCAAACTGTGGAACTGTCATGATAAACATAATCCAAAGTGCCAGTGTGTGCGCTCTGTGCTGTAACCAGCATCCCTTCTTGATAAAGAATGCAGGGATTGTACAGGATAATAACAGAATCACTCCACAGTATACGGAATGGTCTGAAATACAGTTATATGTATATGCAAAGTTCCAGAGGTCATATCCAAGGATATAGATCCAGTCCATATCCGGCCACATCATATCTTTACTCTTCTCTTTAGAAATGTAAATACCTGTCCATCCGCAGATCAGCAGGATATTTAAAATACCTGCGATTCCGTTCATGATGTTCCACGGTCCTGACATAACCCAGAGATTGTTTACCTTCTCGCCTGCAAATGCATGAAAGCTGTATGCCTCGAAATCACGGAAAACTGCCTCACAGATATTGATTGCTAGAATCAGTGGCGGGAAGCAGATCACCCATTTATGCTTTGTCGCATTCGGAATATAACGCATCAGCATGAAACCAACACAGCCTGCAAGTGCTGAGTAGGTCTTTGCCCAGTTGAACCAGTTTCCGGTTCCGTACTCATTTCCCGGCGCACAGGTTGTCGGCCATACAAAGATTGTCAGCACAACCGGAACAATCACAAACAGTAAGATTCCGCCCCATTTTGTTTCACGCCCTAATTCATTCAGTGCGATCAGGACTACGAGGATAAAGAACATAATCCCCCAAGTTTTTAAGTCAGGTACATTATAAAGTATTCCCATTTACTTTTCCCCCTTGTTTCCTTTAAATTTATTTCTTCTTAAATTTTAATTTGATGGACTGCTTTACCATATTCGGAAGAACAAATTTCAGACGATCCTCGTAAGGAACCATTCTGCTGCATTCCGGAAGTTCTCTATGTAACTTGATCGCATCAAATTCGCATTTTGTTGTACAAAGTCCGCAGCCGATACATTTATTCGGATCAACAACAGATGCTCCACATCCAAGACAACGCGCTGTCTCCGCTTTCACCTGCTCTTCTGTAAATAAAAGCTTTGCATCACGGAAGGAATGTTTTGTATCAATTGCATCATTATGTCCTGGAATCTGACGGCTGGAATTATCATAATTCTCCACCTTGATGTCATTCTTATCTAATTCAATGAAATCATTTCTGTTACGTCCGATTGTAAGACTGGACTGTGGCTGTACAAAACGATGGATTGAGATTGCTCCCTGCTTTCCTGCTGCGATCGCATCGATTGCAAACTTCGGTCCTGTATAAACATCTCCACCAACGAAAATATCCGGTTCTGCTGTCTGGTAAGTAAGCTCGTCTGCAACTGCTCCATTGCCGCGTCCAAGTTCTACCTTGCTTCCCTTTAACAGATCACCCCATACGATTGACTGACCAACAGAGAAGAATACATGCTTACATTCTACTGTCATAAGCTCACTCTCATCATATGTCGGATTGAATCTTCCTTCTGCATCAAATACAGAAAGACATTTCTTTAATACAACACCGCGAACCTCACCATTCTCGTCTACGAGAACTTCCTTCGGTCCCCAGCCCGGATTTACAACGATTCCTTCTGACTCAGCTTCTTCTATCTCTTCTACGGAAGCCGGCATTGTCTCTCTGGACTCCAGACAGAACATATTTACCTTTGTATCGTCACTTGCACATCTCTTAGAATCTCTTGCTACGTCGATTGCTACGTTACCACCACCGATGACAACTACGTCACCCTTGATGTCGTATTTCTCATTTGCATTCACCTCTTTTAAGAGATCAACCGCAGATGCACATCCCTTTGCTGTATCATTCGGGATTCCCGGGAGACGTCCGCCCTGACATCCGATTGCAATGTAAAATGCTTTGTATCCCTGTGCACGAAGTTCATCTAATGTGATGTCTTTTCCAACTTCTACACCAGTCTTGATCTCTACCCCCATCTCTTTGATAATATCGATTTCTGCCTGTACGACATCCTTCTCTAATTTGAATGATGGGATTCCGTATACGAGCATACCGCCGGCGCGCTCATTTTTCTCGAAAATAGTTGGTTTATAACCTTTTTCGGCAAGGTAAAATGCACAGGATAAACCTGCCGGTCCACCACCGATGATTGCAATCTTCTCATCGAAATATCCTTTTGTTGCCGGAACTACTTTCTCTGGAATAAAACGTGTCTCAGCATTCAGATCCTGAGCTGCAATAAACTTCTTAACTTCATCGATTGCAATTGCCTGATCGATTGTTCCACGTGTACATGCGTCCTCACAGCGACGGTTACAGATATGTCCGCAAACTGCCGGGAGTGGGTTGTTCTTCTTGATCAGTGCAAGAGCATCTCTGTATCTTCCCTGCGCTGCCATCTTGATATAACCCTGAACAGCGATATGTGCCGGACAGGCTGTCTTACACGGAGCTGTACCTGTATCATAACAGTTGATGCGGTTCTTATCACGATAGTCTTCGTCCCACATCTCCGGTCCCCATTTCTTCTCTGTAGGAAGAACATGCTTCGGATACTCTACCTGAGAACCATCCTTCTTACAAAGCTTCTGACCAAGCTTAACAGCACCTGCCGGGCAGTACTCTACACAACGTCCGCAAGCCACACAGTTCTCTGTCTCAACTTTTGCAATATATGCAGATCTGTCCATATTCGGTGTATTAAATAACTGTGAAGTACGAAGCGCATAACAGACATTTACATTACAGTTACAGATGGCGAAAATCTTATTCTCACCGTCAATATTTGTAATCTGATGTACGAAACCATTGTCCTCTGCCTGTTTCAAAATCTCTAACGCACGTTCCTTTGTAATATAGTGTCCACCTTTATTTGTCTCAACGATATAATCGGCCATATCGCCCACCGCAATACACCATTCTTCCGGATCATCCGCACATCCCTCATCGAATGTTTTACGAGATCTTCTACAAGAACATGGACTCGCTGCATATTTTCCCTCATACTTTTCAAGCCAATGTGAAATGTGCTCGATTGGCAGAGACTGATTCTCTGTTGAAATCGCCTTCTCTACCGGAATAACATGCATTCCAACACCGCCCTCTGGCATAAATGGTGCAAGTCCTTCCAGTGCAATACGGCTCATTCTCTCAAAGAAAAGTCCCAGCTCCGGATGCTTCTCTAACATCTTCGCATTCATACAAGAGAACTCTGCACTTCCAGGTACGAAGATCGGCAGTACATACTGCTTCTCATGCTGTGGATTTTCCCAATTATACTCCACCAGCGCAACCTCTGCCATTTCCTCTAACTGTTTCTCCAGATAATCTCTGTCCTTGCCTGTCACCTTCACCATCTGATCTAAAGTTTTCGGCTGGCGCACCCCCATCTTCAATGCGATCTCAGCCTGCTCATCTGTACACAAAAGTGCCAGTCCCCAATACTCCGGATCGTACTTTGTCATCTTCTCTAATCCGAGCTTTTTCTTTGCACGCCCTGTCATCATCTTGGCAAGTTTTAAGATTGGTTCACGTTCTTTTTCGTTCTCAATATAGTCCGGATACCAGCCTTTAAATTTGTCTGTCATATTCCCTCTCCTTTTTCATAAATCTTTTCATAAATTATAATAATTTCCTATAAGACCAACATAACATTTGTTATGTGCTTTGTCAAACAAATATCGATGTTACATTTATCTTTTTTTATGCTATAATCATGTTACTGTTCACTCCCGTGTCAACCACACTGCCAAGAGACACGGATGATGCAGATTTTGTGAGTAATAACACAAATTCATTTCGAGGTGTAAAGAACATGAATGAACAAAAAAACACAACCAAAACACAGATCAAACAAGCTGCAATCCGACAGATTGAAAAGTTCGGAATTGATAAGACAAGTATGCGTTCGATTGCTGCCGAAGCCAATATGACAACCGGCGCGATTTATTATTACTATAAGAACAAACAGGATTTATTTGACGAAATCGTCACAGACTCGATTCATTTTGCACATCGTATTTTTCATGAAAATGAAAACGAGAAAATCACCGTAGATTCTCTCTTTTCTGATGTAGAAAAAGAAGCTCGGATTCGTTTCAAACGCCTTCAGGAAGAAAAGCTATACTTACTTCTATTATCAGATGCGATGAAATGTGATTCAGAATTTTCCCAGAAATATACCTCCGGATTGAAGTCGATCCTGGATCAGGCTGCTACGCTTTTTGCTTCTGCATTTGCACTTGATGATCGTAAGCTTGCAGAACAATTCGCTTCTATCTTTATGGCTACACTTGATGGATTCGCGATTCAACAGGTACTTCATGCGATTCCAAAAGATGATACTTCTTATGCAGATACGATTCTTGATTTCTTCACAACCTGCGTTCCGTATTATATTGAGAAACATAGGGAGTCTTGATAGGAGCAGTAAAGCCGATACAGGAAATGAATCCTGCACCGGCTTTATTTTCTTCTATCCCTTTCTTTTATAACTTTCGAGAGCATATACATCATCCAGCATGTCGCCAATACCAGATAAGTGCCCACTATCAGTATTGCTAAAAGAGTTCCCTGTAAATAAACAGAATCCTCCACTGTTACGGCAACAATATAACTATCGTCCCGTCTCGTCATACATCTACAGTGTTTCCCATCTATTTTTACATGCTTAACAACTACTTGATTCTTGTCTACCTGTTCAGACGATATCCCGATTGCATCAAGTTTCTCTCGTATTTCCATCAACACGGTTCATTTCCAAATAGATGAAAAACGGTTGAGAATTTGTAGGTTCTATGATAAGATATTAACTGTGTCTGGAATACAGATACAATTGTTCCCTTAGTTAAATGGATATAACGAGGTCCTCCTAAGACTTTATTGTAGGTTCGATTCCTACAGGGAACGCTTGATAAGAGGCGGAAATGATTAGCTGATTAGCAAAATCGTTATCCGCTTTTTTCTTTTTTTCGAAAAATAATTGCTTTGAAAATCAGCTGTTTCTGCTAACAAATCCATAAAAATGTTAGCTGACAGCTAATAAAAAGCAGTCATTTGCTAACAAGAAAAATTTACAGTCCTGCTAACATTTGGGAAAGTGGTCTTATTAACCAAAGAAAAGAGATGTAAAATAGAGAAAAGTAAAGTAAATTCACTCATCCGATTTGAATCCTGCAAACATCGATTAGCTGAAATCTATATTTAAGAGTTAGCCCTGCTAACGAACGAATGGCATGCCCGTTCAGACTAGATTTATAAAAAATTCTAGTTTGGACGGGTTTTTTGTCGTCCTAAGATAAGGAGGTAAATCATGCAGAAAGTAAAAGAAAAAAGTAATTGGAAAGGCGAAACTATAGTTGAAATTGAAATAGAACGACTCAAAGCATTTCGTAATCACCCCTTCCAAGTAAGGGATGATGACGATCTGGAAAAGCTGAAAGAAAGTATCAAAATGTACGGAATCTTAACACCACTACTTTCAAGACTTTCAGAATCAAAGGAACCATTACATTCTTTCATTATCACTTGTCCATACTGATTCAACAACATCGGCATTGTATACGCTCCATACATCTGATTCTCCATCAAGAAGTACTGCTTTCCGTCAAAAATGATATAGTCTACAGTTCTCCACTTCCCCTTATACTGTAAAATCTCATAATCCGTTGTATCTGACTTAACTGCTGCATCAGAATCTACGAAACAGATAAAACCTGACAATCGAATCAGTTCCTCCGAATCTACATAACTACAGGTCACAAGTCCCTCTTTGTTTGTGACAAGCACATCTGCGACCTCCAATTTCTTTCCCGGTTCAATCTGCTTTTCCAAATCCTTTCGTAGCTGATATGGCTTTTTATTATCTTCCAGCAATCCGAAATAGATCTGCTCATAATTCTCTGCCTTTACCTCCTGAACTAGTTCCCCTAATTCGTTATAAGGCATGTGTTTTAATTTCTTTCCAATCTCCGTATCCTTCACTCTATAGATTACATATTGATTCATTCTCATTCACTCCTTATCTTTCCTGTTCTTTCACTTTTTTGGTAGGAAGTGTCTTTGATCTTTCTGTGATTTCCAAATGCTTCCCCTGCTTCTCAAGACTCTTTTCTTTTTGTTCCAAATAGTTTTTCGCATCTTTAATCGCCTGACTTATAACTGGCTTTGTAAGATATGGATTCTCTGAAGTTGGGCCAATCAAACGATTTCCTACAATAAGCTCATATCTCCCACCGTATTCTTCACCATCCGTATAAAAGTCAAAACCAAGTGTTTTACATGCATCCATTCTTTCTTCTGGAATCTTTTCATAAAGTGCTATCGCTTCTTCAAAGCTTGCAATCTTATCATGGTATTCACCCACTACCGGAAATGCTCCACATTCAGCTACATAAAACTCGATTCGCAAGTCCTGTTTCTTGGCATCCACATTATACTCACTTACCGCTTGATTCACTTGCTGCAGAATAGAATTCCAAGTCTTCTGCGGCAACTCTCCTTTATCAAAAGCATCATTATTTATAGCAACCTCTTTTCCCTCGTGATGAAGTAATGTGATTTTTTCATTTGTTGCTTCCAAAACAACTCCGAATTTTGAATTTCTTGAATTATAGTCGAAATAAGCATCTAACCCATTTTCTAAAGAAGTAAATGTTCCAACCATCCACTCACTTCCTGCAATCTGATCAGATACATAATAGTAATCCTTCTGGAAATGCACCTGTATCATTTAAATTTGCCTGTTTTAAACGATCACTTTTATCTCAAATAGACTATACACGTTTGCATTCATTACTCACTATTAACAATCAGATGTATAATAACAATCTAATGATTATAGAAGCTCAGGATACAGATTTATTCTATTCTGACAAAATATTTTCTGAATAACCGCATTAGAAACTTAAAAGGCCCACCGTGCTGCGCATGATTTGAATTCGGAGACGTGGTGGGCTCTTTTTAATATTATTACTATAAATGTTTACTTTTTATAATTTTCTCAAAAGAAAAAAACATCTTGCATTTTTTCATTTAATGCTTTTCTTAATTCAGAAGTCCCTTTTGTTCTTTTTATTTCCATATATTTTTTACTCCGGAGTGTCCCTATTATCTTTATTAATATATCCATATTGATATTTGGATTATAATATTTCTGACGCAGTATAATAGAGCTCTTTTCATTATTTATTTTAATTTTATCATATGGTACATTCTCCTTCAGCTTACCTTTAATTATCTGTGTAATTCCTTCAGTTGTAAATAAAATATCGTTATCTTTTGCCGTACTATCATCGATAATGGCAACTGTCTTACGGCGAATCTCTCTATGATTCGATTCACCTAATCTAATAAAATACCGTTCAAATTCTTCCTCGCCAGTTAAAATACATTGACAACAACTCTCATCACTACAAATGTTCTTTGCATACACCGACACCTTATCAAAAATTTCACGGAAATGACTATTTACTTCGGAAGTTAACACCCCATCATCAATCAATTCAATACCTAGATATTGTTTTTTTATTTCTGGAATTATTTTTATATTATCTGCGTTTTCGAACAATTCCTCTGGTGAACTAAATCCTTGTTTGACACAAAAATCTCTAAGATTATTTTCAGCATAGTTCATTGAAATTATATCTTTTTTCATTGCAATATAAGCACTAGAGTACGTCAATAATTTTTCAAAAAAATCTCTTGTAAAATCATCAAAGGAAACTTCAATCATCTGATTATATGTTTCTGCTGTAAACTCTGACTCACCCTCAATTTTATCTCTAAATGATTTCAAGATATTTCTTTTTTCCACCACAGCATCACTTAAGCATTTTAAAAAATCATTTTCTCCCCCTTGTATACAATCTAAAGTGAAAATAGTATTTAGCATATCATTTAGAACCAATAAATAATTATATGGGTAATCACATTCTTGTAATTGTGAGACATACTTTAATAATCCAACTTTATTCTTTAATACTATGCCATCCATTTTTCTTGCAGCAAATGAATCTAGAGACTCGTCGTAGTACTCATCTGTATAACTTTTATTCGTTGGAACAGGAATACACCGATTAAACATACATAAATATTTTTTTCTAAACAAATCAATAACTAATCCAAATTTATCTGTTAATATTTCCTTTTGTTTCTGCAAAAAATTGCTAGTGATAGATTCTTCAGCTTCATCTCCTGATTTTTCGATATCATCTTTTTGCATTAATGGGAATAAATACTTTTCATTGATGCGTTCTTTCAAATATCTGTAGTCCCTTTCCACACTTGTATTACCAGATATATAGAGAGAAACATAGTATCCACTCAACAATTGAGCATTTACAATCTTATTATAACTTTCATTTACTAACCGCCTCAGTAAAACAGCCGCTTTATCTTGCTTTCCAATTTTTAAATATGAAAATGCACACAATTGTAGGACATCGTTCGCTCCACCTGACATTTCTTCAGCAAATTCGATTAACTCTTCTATTTTTTCTTTTGTCCCCGGAATAGACCCGTCCAACATATCTATATACTCTAAAGCACAGGCTGATGCTACTTGATTTTCTCTTAAAAGTTTACATGTTCGAAACTCTCTGATGAACACCTCATAACATGCTTTTGCAATATTTAAATAATAATCTGCATCTACGCTATTAACTTGTCTTGCAAGTTCATTAGCTGTATTTCCAAAGAAATACCAAAACTGCGGGTATGCTATGAAATATTTCTTTATTGTATTTAATCTTTCAAATCTTCTATAGATATCTGCATCCATTAAGATTTCATTATACTGTTTTACCTGGTACTCTGTAAGACGATACTCATCCGGCAAATCATACGCATCAACAAGCCTCCAAGCTGTATCAAATAGCTCTCTTCTTAATCCGTTGAACTGTTCAATTGCAGCTCTTTGTAATCTCCATTGATTCCTTTCTCTTTCATCTTCAATGTATGCTTTATTTTTTCGGTAATTCATATATCCAATCCCGATCTGAGAAGCTAATGTAAATGCCAATGCTTTCCGATCTCCACCACCAAATATTACTCCTATATTAGGTATTGCACTCCATATGGCATTTTTCATCTTGTTTTGATAATCACGTTCAATAAACTTTTTATCAACTTCTTGAATTCTAAAAAAAGTAATTGTATCTAATAATTGCTTTAAAATTTTCAACAATGACTCATCCTTTGGCATCATTTCAATATTCAGGTTATTTAATATTGTCTCGTATTCTTGTTCTAAAACGATTAAATCATTATAATCTATAATCTGAGAAACTGAAACTGTACACAAATTCAATGCATATGCTGTACGAATTTTAATATCGTTAAAATCGATTTCCAAACCAAATATTTCTTTCACCATAAGTTCTTCTCGCATAAATTTACCACCCTTTACTCATTCATTATTACTTCTAGAGATATTGGAATGTGATCAGATATTTCCATACGATACATCTCAAAGTCATCATTATAATATTTTCTAACTGCATCTATACGTTTTCCATTATATTTAATTCCGTCTTTTTCAAACCTGTCTAAATCGAAAGAAAAATGATCATAATTTTGAGAATACCCTCTACTAGGATTATCATCGGCCGATAATTCATCTGTTGTTCTTGATTTTAAAGTCGTTAACTCATCCTGTATAGTAATGAGTTTCTGCATACCAACTTGCTTCATAGCACTAATGTAGGTGTTTTTGTTAATCCTCTTCTCTGCCTCTCCTCGATATTTATATAAATTTAAATTATAATCTCCTAAAACTATTGTATAAGCCTCTCTATTATTACCATATTTTCTTTCCATACTTATTCTAGGATATATTTTTTCTAATAAAAAATCATATTCTTCTTTTCTTCTTTCAATTTCAGTATTTGTATTTTTCCCAAAATGGATATGTATATTGATCAGTCGAAATTCGAAAAAGCCTCCATTTACCGGTTCAAATCTTGCGTACATGGGGCATCTGGCAAATATCCCACAGTCCAAATGAATCTCTTTATCCACAATTCTTGGTTCGAAAATTTTCTTTCCATCTTTAACTAAACTTGAGGCAAGTTTTAATCTTTTTGTATTCCATAAAAATGCATATCCTTCTCCTCTGTTATCTCTTGCCTTCTGTGGATCTGTTGAATCGCTTGGTATTTCACATCTAAAGTCCCACCCAGGTAAATAAAACTTAATCATATATTCTAAAGCATATCCTTCACTTAATATTTCTTGCAATGCGACTATATCAAATTCTTCACTTCGTATAATATCTGCAATCTTTTCAAAATCTCTCTTTGTGATTGTGCTTTTACTTAAGTTCTTCAAGTTAATTGATCCAATTTTATATTTCACTCTTTCGCCCCTCTCCTCATGAGTTAACTTTTTCAACAATGTATTAAGTTTATCTATGTTCTTCTTTTCTCGTTTACCATATGATTATTTCTTCTAATTTTCATCCTATCATTTGTTAATTTCATTATACTTATATACTATAAATGAGCAAGTGGTTTTGTATAAAAGAAAGACACCTCGATTCCGTGCGTTGTAAACGGAAAATGACAAAAACATTTGGATTTCTTTTATAAAAATCGGCAACCTACTATTGTTTTTACAGCTAATTCAATGGGAATTTCGAAATCTGATAATTTCAGGATTCGAATCTTCCATTACTTTCTTGAGTTCCGTAATCATTTTTTTGAGACACTTTGCAACTGCCTGCTGTGACATCTGTAGCTCCTTAGCGATTTCTTTTTGCTGCCATCTCTCTACGTAATAAGCGATAAAAATAAATCTCTGCTTCTCATTCATATGAGATAAAATCTCCTGACACATTTCCTGAACAACCAGTTTGTCTAACAAATCAAGAGAGGGATCTTTCCGATCTTCTTCTTTGAAATAATCCGTATCATGCGAAAACAAATGGTGGCGCATATCCAGCTTTTCCTGATTTCTGGCAAGAAGATCCTCTCCTTCTAAAATCAAACGGATATACCAGTTTTCGTTTTCAAAGAAGGACGCATCTACCTGTTCACACTTATTTCCTTCATATAAATAACTGCCTGGTTCCGGTAATGGGAAAATGGAATAGCGTGCATCCACCTGATATAAAACCAATCCATTTTTATAAAGTGTGACGGATGTAGATTTATCTATGATTTCCTTCATAAGGATCTCTTCTTTTTGAATCTGTTTCATTGTAAGCACTCTTCCTTCATAGTTTCCTGTTACCATTGTTCTTACGTCTTTTAATGTCAACATATTGACCGCCTTCAGTCGGTCATTTTTTGCGGACAGTTCATACATGCTATCCTTTTCTGTTCTCTGCTCCTGCGTTTGCTCTCGTTTGATTTCTCCCTCCGTATCTTCTTGGCACAAGCAGGACAATACCTTGATGCACCAGAGCCCGGGACATATTCAACGCCGCACACCGTACAATTTTTAGCGGGCATTGCTGCCCACCGTTTTGTAGGTATGATATGTAATTCATCGACAAAGCCGATGAATTTATAGTAAATCTTGATTTCCTGCTTCACTGTTCCGTCTGCCATCTTCTCACGCTCCGAAACAAGTATCTTGTCTATGAGTGCGTTTATAACTGTTGCATCCAGTTCTTTTAAGCCTTGATAATTTCGGATAAGGGCGAGGAAGTCACGGATTCCCCGTGATTTCTCGTAGCTTTCATTAAGAGTTTCCGTCACCTCTTTCAGCCTTGCTTCAATTTCAAGCTGCTCTTTCTGGTATTTCCCCGACATCATCTCAAAATTCCGCTCGGTAATACGCTCCATGACCTTATCCTCGTAGAGAGAGGAAAACAGCCTGTCCAGTTCCGCAAGGCGTTTGTTCAGCTTCTTACGTTCTTTCTCTAATGCTTTCGCCCTGCTCTGGTCTGTTTCCGTGAGCCGCTTTTCTATGGCCCTGACCGCCTTTTCATCATTCACTGCCATATCCGCAAAACAGTTGATGTCGGCAAGAACGGCATTGAATAAATCCCTTGCTTCTATATTGTGGGCACTACACTCGCTTCTTCCGTTTCTTGCATAATTATTACATGAATACTGTACACAGTCGATAATCTCTGGGCGTTTCCTCCTGTGTACGTTCATTGCCCGCAGAGCACATCCGCAGTCCACACACTTGATAACGCCTGCAAAAATATTTACAAATCCTCCCTTGTTCTGTGGAAGCCTACGACTTGTAATAAGCTGTTGGACAATATCAAATTCCTCCTGCGTGACTATTCCCTCATGGGTATTGGGTATCACTTCCCATTCTTCGGGCAGCTTAGAGGGGCGTTTCTTGCTTTTCATATTGGCGGCAATCCGTTTGTAGCCTACAAGATTTCCCGCATATATCGGGCTTCTTAAAATGCTCCTCACGCTGTTCCCACTCCAAATATAGCGTTTGTCCTCGTTCCCCTCAAAATGACGTTCAAAGCCTGTTTCGCCACGCTCCGCCGCATAAGCGGCAGGGCGTAGGATATGCTGTTTATTAAGATGTCTGCAAATTTTGGCAACTCCATTCCCTTTTAATGCAAGGTCGAATATCTCTTTTACAACATGTGCCACTTTATCATCTATCAGCAGATGGTTGTGGTCGGCAGGGTCTTTGATATAGCCATAAGGGGCGGTAGTTCCCATGAATTTCCCCTGTTGAAACCTCGCCCGATATGCCGATTTTATCTTAACAGATATGTCAGCGGCATACATTTCGTTTAAAATGTTGCGGAAAGGCGTGATGTCCATAGCAGATTTATTCAAGGTATCTACGCCGTCATTGACCGCTATATACCTCACGTTATGCTCTGGGAAGAAAACTTCCAGATATAACCCACAATCAAGATAGTTTCTCCCCAGACGGGATAAATCTTTCGTAATCACGCAGTTTATCAGACCGCTTTCAATGTCTTTTATCATATTCTGGAAACTTGGTCTTTGGAAATTTGTACCAGAATAACCATCGTCCACATACGTTTTTGCTATGTGCCATCCCTGCTTTTTCACATAATCCGTGAGGATGGATTTCTGTGTCGCAATG
>ERZ832317.4428-NODE-4428-length-13630-cov-6.021289_pt1 | contig 13630 bp, 16 predicted proteins | sample MGYA00519695_ERZ832317 | MGnify/ENA primary metagenome ERZ832317 (study PRJEB31850, sample SAMEA3708726) | human gut metagenome | biome: human gut; feature: human-associated habitat; material: faeces | place: China | collected 2014 ...
GTTTGCGAACACGCGTTCTGTACAAGGTGCACAACTGCCAGTCAGTAAGTTTGTGCAAATTGCCTATAGACAGGGGCGCTAGGGTGTGCTATACTGTACTTGCAAGGTAAGGAAGTACATACTTTGTAGGAACCTTGACAACTGGATACCGTACACGTGTTCGGTCTAGCAAACTGTCTGACAATTCAGATAGTTCTAGTTAAGTTGTCTGAAAATTCAAACAATAGTTCGACACGTCGAATGTTTCACGTGAAACATTCCAAAGTTCGACACGTCGAACGCAAGCCGAAAAGGCAGAAAAGGAGAAGAACATGAGCAAAAAGAACACAAGTCTTGTAGACACACACGTTTGGACAGAAAATGACAAAGCAAAATACGCTGAATTGACAGATACTATTAAAGCCTGTCAAAACTCTGCGGATGGACTGGCAAGAACCGTTGCAGGTGCACTTTCTGAAATCAAGAAGAAAGAACTTTTCATGCTTGAGGGGTACAAAAATATTTATGAGTACGCAAACACTGTACACGGCATTAGTCGTGGTACAACCTCTGATGCAATTAACACTTTTGACAGATTCCAGAAAGACGGCGCCATTGACAGCAAGTATGCAGGTTTCGCATGGCGAAGTCTAATCATGCTCAAGAATTATACTGATGAAGAGATTCTTGAAATGGGCATTACTGTCGAAATGAACTCTACACAAATCAAGAAAGTCCTCGAAGCTCGAAAAGAAGCAGAGAAAGCTATTGAGGAGAAGAACAAGGCGGAAGTTGCGCCCGAAAGTGCAGAGCCGGAAGCAAAACCCGAAACTGCTGAACAGTTCGACGCGTCGAACGAAACAGAGGAACCGGAAATTCCCGAAGCGAATGACAGCTTCCCGACAGTTACTATTCATACAGAAGGCAAGACAATCAAGGAAGTCAGTAAAGAGATTGAAAAGTATCTCACACAGATTCAAAACTCTGAAGTGGATGTAGTACTTACAAAGTAATTACAGAGTGGGGAGTAATCCCCACTCACCTTTAAACGAAACGAATGGAGACGAAACGATGAGGATTTTCGATTTATTAACAGTAACACCCGCAAACCGTACTTTATCTATATACGATAGAGACAATAAATTTGTAGAAAATGTCGGCATGAAAGAAATGCTTGAAGAACCCGACCACAATAACCTGTATCTGTTAGAAATTGATAGGATAATTCCTACAAATTGTAAATATGTTTTACAAGTAATATTAAAATAGCGTAAATTTTCGGAGCGCACTCGCACTCCGAAATTTACATAGAACTCATGTCCGTCTCCTGGGGAGTGCGCCCACACTCCCCGAACATGGCGAATATGAGAGTGTCTCACAGAAAAAGATAATGGGCGCAAAGTTCGACACGTCGAACAGAAAAGGAGATTTGACATGAAAAGAATCATCAACGCAACTGAGAACTTCAACAAAAAAGACGCAATCAACATGAGAAATGGTCTTCCTCTGAAAGATGAACCCAGCGGAAAAACATTCAACATCAGCAAAGCAGCCGTAGTAGAGGACACTGATGAGGAAACCGGAGAACTCAAAAACGTATCCGTACTGATTGACAGTGACGGAAAATGCTACACCGCCATTTCTGCTACAGTTGCAGATATTATGAATGACTGCATCGAATTACTTGATGCAGGCGAATCTGTAACCCTTGAGCTGATCAAGAGAAAGTCGAACGCAGGACGTGAATTTTTGACTTTCCAGGTGATGTAGTATGAAACACGGTTTCTACGTTGAAGTTGAACCTGTCATTTTGAGATTTCTCAAGGATAAAGATATCCATATTTTCTATTTCTGCGGCGGTCGAGGAACTGGTAAAACTTACGGTGCTTTAGATATGTGCAGAAAGATCGGTGTTGGAGAATTGAAGCTTGATGACACTGTAGATGACAATAAGTTCTTGTACCTGCGGAGAACGAGAACTGAAGCAGAAACCGTGGCTTCTCCCGAAGCTTCACCCTTTAAGGTTTATAACCGGAACGAGGGTTATGAAATAACATCCGATTTTTCATTCAAACTCGGATTCGGAAATTTCTATCTCGATGCTGAAAAAACTAAACATATCGGCTATTGCGCAGGTTTGTCAACATTTTCAAACTTGAGAGGTGTAGATTTCTCAGATGTAAATTTCATATTGTATGACGAGTGTATTCCTGAAAATAAGAATAAACGTCCTTTAAAAGATGAGGGTTACTTATTCTTAAATATGCTTGAAACCATCAACCGTAACCGCGCTATTGAGGGTAAACCGGAAGTGGTTGTATGCCTACTATCAAACCCTATTGATTTAGGAAGTGATTTGTTAGCGCAATTACAATTAACAGGCATATTAAACTCTATGATTTTCAAAAATCAAGAGAAGTATACTGACCCCAACCGCTCACTTCACATTGAGAAGTATAAAGACCATAAAGTAAGCGCAGAAAAAGCAAAATCTGCCATTTATCGGTTTGGAGCCGGTACTGGATTCAATGAAAGAGCCTTAAGTGGCGATTTCGTAGATAATGACCTCGAATTGGTCAAAAAGGTCAATTTGACCGAATATTTCGCATATATATCACTTGCGAACATTTACATTTATCAACACAAGTCAAATGGAACTTATCACATTTCTCAAACGGCTAATCCTGCTAAATATACATTTAAAGAAAATGAGAAAGATAAGGTTCGGGCGCTGTTCTATTGGCTTTACAAGATATTAGTTATCGAGCATAGAGTCACTTATGACAACTATCTAACCAAAGTCAATTTTGAACAAATGATTAACTACAAGCCCAGTTACTAATAATATATGACCGCCGACCACTACGTTGGACTATCAGGGCATACCTAGGAATAGGGGATAGTGAGTTTGCCACTCTAAGCGGTCAACCTTTAAAGTTCGACACGTCGAACAGATTGGAGACGACATGGCTAAATTAGAAGAGGTGCTTACTCAGTTATCTGACCTTGATCCGGAAGCTGATTATTCATTGGACGTTTCGGAGAACAATATCTCTGTAACACATAATACAGATGAAGATACCCCCGATTTGAGTGAAGAGATAAAGCAGTTGCAAGACAAGGTGACAGAACAGAGTTCACAAATAGATAAGTTAAAATTGACCAACAGAGCATTATTACTTAAAACACCAGTTGCAGAGGGGCCTAAAACACCCGAAGAGATAATATATGCAATGTGTGGCCCAAAGAAAGGAAATGGTGCAAATGCCTAATCAGATTGAAGTAAACCAGATTTACGATTTATGTAATCAGATCTTCCAGCAGATGACTGGACGTACAGACATTGCGGCTGTTGACAGTGCGTCACTGGTTGCAATGGGAAACGAAGTTTCCAATTTAGGTAAGAACGATTTGTGGCTTAACACTTTGGCACGTAGAATTGGTCTTACCATTGATTCCTACAGAGTGTACCGCAACAGATTCTCCGATTTGTACAGAACACAGGTTGAGTGGGGTGCACTGGTTCAGAAATTAACTGTTGAGATGCCCGACGCAGTAGCTGACGATATGTACAAAGTTGGACAGATGAACGGCCAGGCTCTCGACCACTACATCATCAACAATCCTAAAGCGAAGCAGAAAATTTTCGATAAGGAAACACCTTATTCATTCTTTATCACAATGCAGGAGAAGATGCTTACAGAAGCCTTTCTCAATGCAGGTGCTATGGCTTCTTTTGTAAACCAGGTATTCGGTAAAGTTCAGAATAAGATCGAGGTTGTTTTGGAAGACCTTGCAAGAGTTGCACTCGTCAATATGATGTGCAATCTTTCTACCAAGCAGGAGATTAAACTGGTAACTCTGTACAACAGTAAAACCGGATCAACTCTCAATCCTCAGACAGCATTATTCGATCCTGCCTTTATGCGTTTTGCAATCGGTATGATGAATAACATTGCTTCCAAACTGGAAACTATGAGTGTGTTATTCAATACAGATGGATACGACAGATTTACTCCCAAGAGTGAACAGCGTTTCTACGTTTTGGCTGACTTCATTACACAACTTGAAACTGTAGTACAGTATGCGGCTTTCAATCCCCAGTATGTCAACAAGTCTGTAGATATTGCTGTACCGTATTGGCAGGGTGTTAAAGAGGGTGACGACGTTAATGATATAGCTGTACTCTCCAAGGTGATCGGTAAAGTTGACAGCAAGGTTGACAAGACTATTGAAAACGTTGTCGGTGTATTATTCGATAGAGAAGCTATCGGTACATTCAGACAGGAAGAGAAAGTTCTCACAACTCCTGTAAACGCACGTGGAGCATATTATAACACATTCTGGCATGAAAAGCAGATGTGGTTCAACGATATGAGTGAGAACGTAGTAATCTTCACACTTAATTAGTTCGACACGTCGAACGGAAAGGATGCGTATGGCAACAGTTCAAGTTGACCTTATGCACACCTCAAAGGCTAGGAACTCCACAAGAGTTCCTAGTACCACTGAGGGGCATATCACAGAAACAATTTGTTATCTTAAAGACCCCACATCAATAATAAAACCCACCTTAATCATTCAAGGAGCAGACAGTACATTTGAGGGAAAACAATTTCCTGATTATAACTATTGTTATATCAAGGACTTTCATAGATATTATTTCATAACTAACGTCACATCCATTAGCGCATTAGTATGGCAGATTGATTGTGAAGTCGATGTTTTAGCCACATATAGAAAAGAAATACTTGCGACTAAAGCTTTTGTTATGTACGCTCAAAGTTCGTATAATTCAATGCTACCTGACAGTAGGTTAGCTAAATCTGTATCGAGCACAGATATAAACAGTTCGATAGAATTTACACCATATTCTAAAATGGGAACATATGTTCTGAACGTTGTCGGTCACGGAACAAGCGGACAGAATGGTTTTACAGCAACTTATGCAATGACAGCCGCACAGTTAAAAGCGTTAGGTGATAAATTAACTGACCAGTCAATTTGGGAATCATTGAAAAAACAATTAGATAACCCTCTTGATTACATATTAAATTGTGTATGGATGCCGATAGATTTATCACTAATAAGTGGTAGCAGTTCAACAATATGGCTAGGAAATTACGACACAGGTATCAGCGGAAAATTGATAAGTGGAACAACAGTTGATGCTAATTTCTTTCTCATTATTGATTTACCATATCATGACGAATTAAGCACAACATATTCTGATTACAGAAACACAGAACCGTACACAGAATGTCGTGTGTTTCTACCGGGTGTTGGATTAGTGCAGTTACCTCTTATACGTATCTTAAAAAGTGGTGCCAATAGACCTACTATATACATAGATTTGACGATAGATATAACAACTGGAGAGTGTTTATATCTGATAAAAGATTTTGATAAAAAAGGTATGATAATGACAGTATCTGGAACATTTGGAGTGGATGTTCCGGTTGCATCACAAACATCTAATGCAATCGGAGCATTGAGTGGTATAGGTGCTTCAATAGGAGCAGTAGCAATGGCGGCGGCATTACCCGAAACGGCAACTGCCGCATTGGTTGGGGCAGGAATAGCCGCCGCAGGTTCCGTTGTATCGACAGCAACTTCAGTCTCTCAACAATTCTCCCATATCAAAGGTGGATTGGGTGGAAGAGTGGGAGCAGAAGCTAACGCCAATATAGTATTGACTGTATCATATTGGAAGATTTCAGATACTCCATCAAATTGTCTATCAACTATAGGATTGCCACTGTTTAAAACAGTGACTTTAGGTTCTTTATCCGGGTTAGTTAAGTGTTCCGGAGCATGGGTTAAGGCAGAATGTACTGATACTGAGCATCAGATGATTGCGCAATATGTTAACTCGTCAACTAATTTCATTTATGGGGGACTGATCATTGAATAAGTATACAGCAACAAAACCAAAAGATGTAAACGGAACATTCATGGTGACTAGAACCGCCCACTATCGTACAGAATTGATGAAACTTGTTGGTGGTATATTCAAGATAGAATGTCCCGACGACTGGGATAAAGATTATATAAGAGACACTCTCTTACGTTTTGGCTACATCATTGTATCCGATACTGATTTTGGAGTATTACCATTACAAGGAGCATTACAAGGATACAACTATTTTAACAATCCCACAGATGTAATCATCAACGTTCCGTTGATTCCTGGTCTACATAAAAAGATAGGTGTTGATTGTGAACTCTTATATATTCAGAGAATACCACAATCAAGAATTTATTACAATTTTATAAAGATTGTAGACATTTATGCACAACGTTTAGCTTCTGCAGATGCCGCCATTGACGTCAACTTAATGAATAGTAGAATGGCATACGTTGCAGAAGCTGAAACGAAAGCACAAGCAGAATCAATTAAGCTTGCCTACGATAAAGTAAGTAACGGAGAACCGTTAGTTGTATATCGAAAAGATGTTGCACTCAATTCAACGGGACTTAACGTATTCTTCAATAACGTGAAGCAGAATTACATTGCAGATATGGTTCAGGATTCCAAACGTACAATTATTAACGAGTTCCTCACAGCTATTGGTGTAAACAATGCCAACACTGATAAACGTGAACGTCTCGTGACTGGTGAAGTTGACGCTAACAACCAAGAGTTGGTAGCTAATACAACTATTTGGAAAGAGAACCTTAAACGTTGTTGCGATAAAATCAATGCAATGTTTAACGTTGGATTAAGTGTGACACTACAGTTCGACGCGTCGAACAGAGAGGAGAGCAAAGATGACGTTAGTGGACAGCGTGAATCTGTGGATGATATTACACAATAATGAGTCCTATTTTCAATCCAGTGACATTGATACTCGAATCAATAAAGATCACATTTACCACATTATCATGTCACAATATGCAGACCTCGAATGTGTATATTCAGACACTACCTACATGCACAAGAATGTTGAACTGTTTTGGATGAAAAACAAAGACAGAATTAAAAGACTGCTCGACACTCTTGACATAAAATATGACCCCATTGAAAATTATTCTACAGTGGAAACTGGCAATCTTGATGCTAACGGTACTAAAAAGTTTACGCAGAAAGATAATACAAGTTCTACTAAGGATGAAACTATCGACTCCGAAAGTAAACATTTTGTTAGTGCTTATAACAATATTATGAGTGAAGATGTTGAACAGACGAGAGATACGATTCACACAACTGATAACACAACGTTTAACGAAGATTACAACAGCGGGCAGGACACTGGAACGACAGACCATGAAGAGACGTTGCACACAAAGAAAGGTCTTACAAACCTTTCATATCAGGAACTTATTGACAAACAACGTAGAACTGTACAGTTCGACATTGACGACTGGATATTGAGAGAGTTTGCAAAAGAGCTCTTGATAAGTATATGGTAAAGGAGTGACACTATGGCATATTCAGAATTTCCGCATACCAACTATCACGATACAGATTTGGGAGAACTTATCGAATTGTATAAGAAGTTGGTTGACGAGTACCAGGGAACGTTGAACACAATCACTGAAGTGAACAACCGTCTCAATAAGTATGAATCCAACGTACCTCATTATGTAAGATTCTTAATGGATGAAGAGATTCAAAAGTACATTACAGCTTGCAAGAATGCGAAACTTCAACTTGAAGCACAGATTAAGATGTTGGAAAATGACATCAATGATGTGCGTTCAAAGTTGGAACGTGAAGTACGTTCATTGATTGCTGACGACAACGCTCTTGCTGATGAAATCAAAGAGTATCGAAAAGAGTTTCTTAATACATTGGAAGTGTATGACAGAAAATTCTCTGAAATGCGATTGATGATTCTTGCAAGTTCCAGCAAGGATAGACAGATGTTGGAGAAAGCCATTGCAGATATGAAGAAAACAGTGGCAGACATTCCCAAAAGTGAGTTGCCTGTCTTCAATCCCATTAAGGTTGAGAATGATACAATCAATGGAGCAATCAACGATATCTACAATATCGCCATTAACCGCTTAGGATTCACAGCTATTGCTTGGCACAAGACAACTCACATCACTGCTCAGTATTTCAAAGACAGTGATATCAGTGCCATGACTTATTGGATGTACGGAACTACAGAACTTGGAGCGCACAATATGATGTTCTCACCGGTTAGTGGTAAGTACACTACAGTTAAAATGGCTATTTATGAGTTAGCCGATTTCCTCAAAGTTGGGGAGTACAGTAAGCTTACGGCATCCGAGTTCGACGCGTTGAACTTGACAGCTAAGAACTATGATGATAAAAATGTAAAGGCTCAGTCATATGATTGGCACGGAAAGGAGATTACAAATGTATAAGAAAGGAACAGCCAATTACAATCTTCCACAGTGGGATGCACTGGAGCATCCCGACTTTTTGGATGACATGAATCCTGCTTACAGTGTGATTGATGAAAAGTTGCACAAAGCTGAAACTGGCAGTGATGATGCACTGAAGCAGTTGACAACTCTGACACCGATCGTTGAGGGTCTGAATGTTGACATGGATGATGTTCAGCATGATGTGACCGATTTGCAGACAAGGTGCACAAATCTCGAACACACTCAGTTGGATCATGAGAATCGAATTAAAAGTTTGGAACAGCATGATACCGACATTGATAAAACGTTGGTAGGGTTCGACGAGACGAACACTGTGCTTGCAGAGTTCAATAAAACAAATGCAAGTATCAATGATGTTAAACAGAGTCTGTCGGACATTAAGGCAAAGGACACATATCTGTTTGACGGTATGGAGTATGCCACCAACAAATATGTTGGAGAAAAGAATGTGAAGAGAAAGAGTGGAACTCTCACAGTTCTTCCCAATACCAGCGAGGGAGCTATTGAACTCGCAACAATTCCGGCCGGAGTTACAATTTTCAGTATGTGCGGAACTGGAATTTTTGTTGCTAATACCGCAACATTAACAGCACCTTTAACTGGAATGGAAGTCATAGAGAATAAATTGTCAGTTAATCTGACAACCCCTGGTGGAGACTTCAATTCCGCAACTATCAATTTCACAGTAGAATATTATTAAGGAGAAAGATTATGGATACTGCGCAGATGATTATGACAGCAATTTCAACAGTAGGTTTTCCCATTGTAATGTGTGCGGCTTTGTTTTGGAAGATGGATAAGCAGGACAAAGAGCATAAGGAAGAGATGCAGAAAACCGCAGATGCTATTAACAATAACACTCTCGTTATAAGAGAGTTAGTCGACAAGTTCGGCGCGTCGAACATTAAGGAGTGATAATATGGCAGTGAATACACCCTATAAAAAAAGTACAGCAACAACTACCAACCATACGGCGAATTACGATTTGCCGTTATGGGCAGGAGAAGATACTACCAGTTGGCTTACACAGATGAATGATGCCATGAACAAGATCGACGACGGTATGGTAGATGCGAAGAGTAAAGCATTGGAAGTGGTTGGTATTGCGGCTGATGCTAAGAAGCTGGCTGACGAAACCAAAGCGGAAAGTGCGGCAAGCGCTAAGATCGTTGCCAGTTATAATGACAGACTTACGGCGGCAGAAGAGAAGATTGTCGAGCATACCCAGGACATCACCAATCTGAATACGAGAAGTGACCAGTTCGACGTCGAACTCCATAGTGTTCAGGAAGTGCAGAAGAAGACTACCGCTGATTTGGCTACGTTAGCGGCTAAAGTTGACACTAACAAGAGTGATACTGATGCGAAGATTGCTGCAAATACGGAAGCAATCGCAAGGACTGATGCGAATGTTGCAACTCTGAGTGGTAAAGTGACAGCATTAGAAACTGAAGTTGGTGAGGTGTCAAGTGCCACACAGACTAACACTAATGCAATTAGTACTATCAATACTACGATTGATGCTATTAAAGCTAAGAATACTGAACAGGACGGAAAAATTGCGGCAAATACTACTGAAATCACTTCTTTAGATGGTAGGGTTACGGCACTGGAAGACGGTGGTGGCGGAACTGTCACTGTAATCAAAAGTAAAAAATATATCGATAATACAGCTCAATTAAGTTTTCATCAATCCAATGGAAGTAGTGTTGCAGGAACCGGAAATGTAACTGTAATTGTAAATGAATATAGTGACGGTAGTTTAATTGTAAACTCGATAGCAAGCTATGTAAACGCTAATGGTCTTGCATTATCTAACGTTGATTACGTTAAAGCCACACTCAGCAATGGGGATATCCTTAACGATTTTTCGGTTTTTAATGGAAACCACTGGGATATCGGCTCAGGTTACGTTAGCACACAAGTTACTTATCCCAGCGTAAAAAACTCTAACGGTACATTAACTTGCAGAAATTTTGAAGTAAGTAGCGCTTCTATAACAGAGGAAATGTACACATCTCTTTTCTCTACTACAAGCGGAGTTGGTGTTGGATTACGTATTAACTTAGCATTTACAATGATAATAAGAAGGCGGGTAGTCGAATGACAACAAGTGAAAATGGATTAAACTTAATTAAAAAATTTGAGGGTCTTAGATTGACCGCTTACCGGTGTCCTGCCGGTAAGTGGACAATCGGATATGGGCATACTAGAAAGGTAAAGAAAGGTATGTACATATCGGAAGCGGTTGCCACACATTTTCTTATTGAAGATGTTCAACGCGTCGAACCAACCATCAACAGTTACGATGGCATTTATCACTGGACGCAAAATGAATTTGATGCGTTAGCAAGTTTCACTTTCAACTGCGGAATTGGCAACCTTAAGAAATTACTTAAATATGGACAGCGTACTAAATCACAGATTGCGAATGCTATTTTGTTATACAACAAAGCAGGTGGTAGAGTACTGAGAGGATTGGTACGCAGACGCAATGCGGAACGAGAATTGTTCCTGAAAGGATAATATATGTATTCGATCAAGCAAATTAAAGACTTACAACGCAATGCGGTAAAAGGAGATAGAGAGGCTCAAGGGCTTCTCTTTTCCTATACTAATGAGATAGCAAAAGAAGTGAATAAAAGGTTAATAGGACTTGAGAAAGAAAAGTATGATTATGGACAGGGGTGGGCGACTGCTGTAAACTATACTCAAGTTATGTATGAAAGTAACCGTTTCGAGTATGCTAGGAATATGGATAAGGACTGGTATCAGATGGGGCAACAGTCTCAGATTGGTATAAAATTCTTAGGATATGAAAGTTCGTCTGTTGAGGGGCAAAGAGCAATAGAGGAACGACGATTCCGAAAATTTAAAGAAAAAGGAATTTTTGATGAAACTGTTACTAGACGTAAAGCTAAAAATTTTCTACGTTTTTTAGGCAACGAAGAAACTGAACAAGTTATCGAAAGTTATGGAAATAGTGAGACTGTTATTGAAATGCTTTGGGACGCTTATCAAAAGAAAGATAATTCACGTGATAAAATGCTTAAAGCTTTTGATGAATTTAACGCAGGTTTATATGATTTTGACGAGACAATGAGGAGGCTTAAAATTGACATTACTGAATATCCAAGGAAAAAAAGAGATTGAAATATATAATGTAAATGATTTTCCGTATGAAAATTTTAAAGGAGTTCGACGTGTCGAACGGGGAACTAAAAGATATTTCGATGTTGTATGCGCTTTCGATATAGAGACGACAACAATACATGAAGAGGAATGTAACTATTTCCATTCAGATTTCGGTTTCATGTATATTTGGCAATTTTGTATAGGTCAAACCATATGTGTGGGTAGAACGTGGGATGAATATAGAGAATTTCTCGACAATTTGAAAGAAATTTTGGGAGTTGATTGGAGAACTAGATTAGTCGTATATGTACACAATCTACAATTTGAGTTTCAATTTCTCAGAAATTTTTTTAAAGTTGAAAAGGTATTTGCCAGGCATAAAAGAGATGTTATATATGCAGTAGTAGAAGACATTGAATACAGATGTTCATATGCATTAAGCAATATGAGTCTCGACAGATTTCTGAAAAATAGTAAGGGTGTAGAAAATTTTAAATTGAGTGGTGACGATTTTAATTATAGAATTAAACGTTACCCCGACACACCGTTAACTAAAGAGGAAATGGAGTACTGTGTTGTTGACGTTCTAGGATTGTGTCAGGCTATAAAATCTAAACTTGATGAGGACACGCTTTGCACAATTCCGATGACTTCTACTGGTTATATACGTAGAGAGTTTAGAGAAGCTTGTCTCGCAGAAGATGGATATAAACGGCATATGATGAGTATGGCATTGACAGAGCACACATATGCCTTATGTGTAGAAGCTTGTCGAGGTGGGATTAGCGGTTCCAATAATATAAATACTGGGTGGACGATAGAGGGAGTTGACAGTTTCGATATTAAGTCAAGCTACCCATACCAAATGGCTACAAAATATTTTCCACAAAGTAAATTCATGCCAATACATTTACCTTTACACACTGATTTAAAATATTTAAAACGATATTTAGACAATAAGTGTTGTTTAATCGTTTGGGAATGTCGCAATATTAAATTGAAAAATTGGGAAAGCATTCCGTACATAAGTAAAGCAAAATGTAGAGCAGTTGTACGAGGAGAACACGGACGTTTCGGAAATGGTAAAGTCTATTCAGCAGAACGGATTGGAATGTGTTGCACTGAAATAGACTTCAAAATTATTTGTGATTCTTACGAATTTGAAGATTTATCAGTACACGAACTTTGGATTGCTGATAGAGGTATGCTGTCAAAAGCATTTCGTAAGAAGTTAATGGACATGTTTCAAATGAAAACAAATTTGGAAGATGGTGACAGATATTTATATGCTAAATTCAAAAATAAAATAAATGCCGCTTTCGGTATGATGCTTACTGATATATTAAATGCCGAAGTTATTTATGATAGCAGTGCTGATGAAGTGTGGCAAGTTGGTGAAATAGAAGATGTTGGTAAGGCTCTTACAAGATATTATCACAGCAAAAACTCTTTTTTAAGTTATCAACATGGTGTATGGGTTACGGCTCATGCTAGAGCATGCTTATATAAGGGTATGAAGATTGTAGGTGATGATATAGTACAAGTTGATACGGATTCTGTTAAGGCTATCGGAGAGTATAAAAAGGAGTTCGACGCGTTGAACGCTCAAATTATGGCTGAAGCAGAAACGTTTGACATTAAACCGTATGCTATTAAAAATGGACGCAAAGTTTATTTGGGTATTTGGGAGCATGAAAACGGTGATTATGATGTGACATATGCACGTTTCAAAAGTTTAGGTGCTAAAAAATATATGTATCAAGAAAGCGGCAGTGATGAATTACATACAACAGTAAGCGGTCTACGCAAAGACGCGATAGGGTGGCTTCGAGATCATGGCGGTTTCTCGGCTTTTAAACCTGGTACAGTAATTCCGCCAATAATAAGTGGCAGAACTGCAAGCAAATACGTTGACGTTAAACATCCACACACTATAATGGTTAAAGGGCATGAAATTACTGTGGGTTCCAACATCGGAATCTGTGATGTTAGTTATACGTTAGGTGTCACGGATGAGTGGCAGGAAATGATATATGATGAGTCAGACAGTTGAGCGGTAGAAATACCGCTCTTTTGTTGTGCTCATATATACTGCGAATAGGAGTCCCAATAAAAAATTCGACGCGTCGAACCGAACATGTGTTCGCATTTCTTT
>ERZ832317.4440-NODE-4440-length-13593-cov-23.526370_pt1 | contig 13593 bp, 10 predicted proteins | sample MGYA00519695_ERZ832317 | MGnify/ENA primary metagenome ERZ832317 (study PRJEB31850, sample SAMEA3708726) | human gut metagenome | biome: human gut; feature: human-associated habitat; material: faeces | place: China | collected 2014 ...
GGCAGCGGCCCCGCGCCGCCTGTCGGAACAGCGGCAGCAGCGGCGTCCGGTTCAGTCGGATGGCCGTTTCCATGCGCTCCAATGTCGACGCCAATTCCGCCACGATCTGCCGCCGTCGCCGTTGCTCCTGCCTTTGCAGCCACCAGACGCTCCCTCCCGCGAACAACACGCACACACTGCCCACCAGTTTTATCACGGCAGATTCTCCACGGCGTACAGCCGCCCCTCCGGACCTGTTCGGATCAGCACCGCCTGACGGAACACCCGCCCGGCCAGCAGTTCCTGATACAAGGGCTTGGCCTGTAACTCCTCCACGTTGGCGGCGTGGATGGTGGCCAGCAGCGCCACGCCGCAGCCCGCCGCCTGCGAGATGGCTCGCAGATCCTCCCGGACGGTGATCTCGTCCACGGCGATAATCTGCGGATTCATAGCCCGCAGCGCCATGGGGATCGCCAGTGCCTTGGGACAGCCGCTGAGAACGTCCGTCCGGGGGCCTACATCCATCTGAGGCTGGCCCCGATACATGACGGCGATCTCCTCCCGCTCGTCGATGAGGGTGATCCGCTGGGGCGGGACGCCCTCCCCTTGAGACAACTGCCGCACCAGATCCCGCAGCAGCGTGGTCTTGCCGCCTCCCGGTGGGGACAGCAGCAGGGTACTGACGAACCGCCCGTCCCGGAACAGCCGGGGGGCCACGGCCTGCGCGATGCCCTTCTGCTCCCTGGAAATGCGGATCACAGCGGAGGAGATCTGTTTCAGATTGGTAACCTCCCCGTCCTTCACCACAGCGGAGCCGCAAAGTCCCACCCGGAAGCCACCCCGCACCGGAAGAAACCCCTGCCGTAGTGTTTCGATGGAGGCGTAGCGGGAAAATTCAGCGGCGATGTCGCACAAGGTCTCCAATTCCTCCGTGGTGACGATGGCCTCCAGCGACCGCTCTCCCTCCGGCAGCAGCACCGACAGACAGTGCCCCGCCCGCAGCCGGAATTCCTCCGCCCGTTTCTTGTCCGTCTCCGGCAGCTCCATGGCGATCCGCCGCAGGCGGCTGGGCAGGATGGCCGCCGCCAGTTCATAGCGCGTCTCACATTCTCTTCGTTCCAAGGGTCGTCCCTCCTTTTGTTGTTGCTCCAGTGTATGACGGCCCCCGCCCGGATATGCCAGATGAAAAAAGTGGGGGTCCCCCATTTTTCACCTTATGGAAGCCTCCGCATAGACTGGATTGAAGGAAATTTCCTTCGCTACATCGTTTAGGAGGTAACACAATGCCTGAGAAAGTCATGCCCGGCCCCGTGGAGGGCACCGGCGGCATCCGTGAGGCGGTTTGCGTCCATACACGCAAGATCTATGATTCCTGCCGGGATAAGGACTGCATCGAGGACCTGCGGTTCTACCCGAAGCTCCAGTATGTGGACGTCATCAATCACGCCCTCTCCGTCAAGGGCGGGTCTGCGGACCTACTGTATGTCTATGTGGATGTGGAGCCGGTCAATTTCAATCGGGGTTTCTACACGGTGGATATGCGGTTTTTCTACAACGTGACCCTGCAAGCCTATACCAGCTGTCCCGCGCCGGTGACGGTGGAGGGCCTGTGCGTCTTTGACAAGCGGGCCATCCTGTTCGGCAGCGAGGGCAGCGCCAAGATCTTCTCCTCCAAGTTCCGCTCCGGGGAGCCGGATATCCCCATGCTGCGCCGGTCCAATTTACCCGAGGCGGTTGTGGAGGCGGTGGACCCCATCGTTCTGGACGCCCGGCTCGTGGAGAGCGGCTGCAGCCGCCGGGACTGCGACTGCGATCTGTGCGAGGTGCCCCCGGCCATCAGCCAGTGCTTCGGCGGAGAGCTTTGCGGCGGAGACGAAGGCCGCCGGATCTACATTACTCTGGGGCAGTTCTCCATCGTCCGTCTGGAGCGGGATTCCCAGCTCCTGGTGCCGGTGTACGATTACTGTATGCCGGAGAAAGAGTGCTCCTGCGGCAGCACCGACGATCCTTGCAGCCTGTTCCGCAACATCAATTTCCCTGTGGGCGAATTTTTCCCGCCCAACACCGTGGCCCTCCCGGAGGATTACGAGGAGGCCAAGAACTTCTGCGCCTGCTGTCATAAATAAGGAAAAGCCCGGAGACACATTCGTGTCTCCGGGCTTGTTTGCGTTCAGATTCAATTTACCAGAAGTACATCTACCTTGCTGGTTTTGGGGTCCATGATGCAGACATAGCTGTTTCCCCGGCCCAGAGCCAGCGGCTGGCCGTCCGCCGTGGTGTATACAAAGGGGCTGTTCCGGTCCGCGCGGCTCCAATGGATGGGAACACTCTGCCCGTTCCGGCAAAGGAGGCCGTCTCCCTCTCCGGTGATGCGGACCTTCAGACGGCCCTCCTTATCCCCGGAGATCACGGAGATGTTCGTCTCCAAAAGCAGCAGATTCACGGCGCTCACCTGCTCGCCGGTGTTGCCATCCACATAGGGGGCCTGATACTGGCTCACCAGATACCTGCCGGTGGCGGCATCGTAGTCGAACAGGCCGGTCTTATAGCTGGTGTAGGCCAGCTTGACGTGCTCCGCCGTCGCGCCGCCGGTCAGCGGCTCGTCGGTAAAGGTCTGGGAATAGGTATATCCGTCCCCATGGGTCTTGGCGTACTTGCTGCTGTCCCAGAAGCTCTGGATCTTCTCGCCGGAGGTCACCAGCGTGTGCTCGTAGTCCATGGTCTTTCTGCGTTCCTGATCCCGCCAGAACACGGCGCTCTGGCTGGCACTGCCGTTGACGCCGTCGATATTGTTCACCTTCCAGCTTTTCAGATCCTGATACGCCTCCGGGCTGCCCCCGGCATGGACGTACAGGGCGTCGTGGCCCAGCGCCAGTTCAATGTAATAGGGACGGGAGGAGCGGATGCTGCCAAGGGTCCCGATGCCGTCCAAGGTCTGGTAGACTGCCAGCATCCGGGTGATGCCGCCCTCGGCGGGGACCTCATAGATGATGTCGGCCTGAGAATTGCCAAGCTGCGGCTGGGCCTTTTTCAGGTTGTTCAGCATCACCGCCACCGGACGGTTCCGTTCATATTCCGGCTCCATGGGAAGTCCTGTCAGCGGATTCATTCCCGCCGGTACGGCAGGCTCCGGTTCCGCTTCCGGTTCCGGCGTCACAATGGGTTCCTCTGCCGCAGGGGGCTCCGGATCAGGGACCGGTTCCTCCTTTTTGCCGCAGCCTGTCAGGACCAGAAGAAACGCCAGCGCCAGCGCCCATGCTCTCTTTTTCAAGGTATCCCGCCCTTTCATGTTATGTTAACTTCATCATACCAAGGCGTGGTAGAACCGTCAAGGGAAATTTCGCCGGGCTTCGACAAATTTCCGGCTGTACAATCATGCCCGTCTGGGGTATACTGAAATGAAAGAACGATTCACATACAAAGGAGAGCTTCCATGACCGCACGCGGATTTATCCAGGACAAGCTGGAGATCAAGTTCCTTATTTTATATCTGGCCGCCCGGGTCATTGAACCGGTGCCCTTCGACACGCTGCTGGATCTGACCCTCTGCGACGATGCCGTTGACTACTTCGATTTTTCCGAGTGTCTGGCGGATCTTGTAAAAACAGAACACCTGACTCTTGACGAGGAGAGCGGCCTCTATGCCATTACGGAAAAGGGCCGGCGCAACAGTGAGATCTGTGAGACCAGCCTCCCCTACTCCGTCCGGCTTCGGTGTGACAAGAATCTGAATGCCTGCAACCGGGCCCTGCGGCGGAAGAATCAGGTGAAAAGCTCCACAGAGCCGCGCCCCAACGGAACCTTCACCGTTTCCCTGTCTCTGGATGACGATATGGGCAGCGTGATGGACCTGAAGCTCATGGTGCCGAGAGAGGACATGGGAAAGATCCTGGCCGCCCGGTTCCGGCAGGCCCCGGAGAAGCTGTACAGTGAGATCATCGACCTCCTGCTCAACACCCCCACGCCGGAGGACGAAGAGGAGTCTTAACGAAGAATATCCATAGCGAAAGACGCCGCGTATTTTGCGCGGCGTTTCAGCGTGTCGAAAAAGTCTTTTCGCCCCGTTGAACAAGTTTTCAGAACTTTATAAAAGTTCTGAAAACTGAGGATTTCAATGGCACAGGACACCCTTCTTGGGTTTCCCGCACACATCCTTCCTTACCGTCGCGGAGAATTTACCGTTTTATCGACAGTCTTGTTTTTTATGGCGTCGGTCATGAAAAAGCGACCGCCTGTCTTCTGCACAGCTTTTGCAAGGTATTACCTGTGCTTATAGTGTCTACTCTTTAACCAAAAAGGTATTACTTTTCAAGATGAATTTGATGACTATTTGGCGTTGCCATTTTCCGGTTTTTTCGGTATGATATGGGTGACGGGTTTCTTTGTTCTATGTGGAAATCCGCCGAAAAAAAGGATTTAATTTGAGGAGGATTTATTGAAATGAAGAAGTTTCTTGCGCTGCTCCTGAGTCTCTCTATGGTCCTCGCCCTTTCCGCCTGCGGCGGCACTAAGAGCGATGATACTACCAAAGCTGACGAGACCAAGACCGATGCTCCCGCCGAGACCGCTACCGATTTCAAGGTCGGTTTCATCATGCTCCATGATGAGAACTCCACCTATGACCTGAACTTCATCAACGCCGCTAAGGAAGCCTGCGAAAAGCTGGGCGTGGAGTACAAGATCATCACCAACGTTCCCGAGGGCCAGGAGTGCTACGACAAGGCTGCTGAGCTGGCCGATGACGGCTGCAACATCATCTTCGCCGACTCCTTCGGTCACGAGGACTACATGATTCAGGCTGCCAAGGAGTTCCCCAACGTGCAGTTCTGCCACTCCACCGGCACCAAGGCTCACACCGAGGGCCTGAGCAACTACCACAACGCCTTCGCCTCCATCTATGAGGGCCGTTACCTGGCTGGCGTTGCCGCCGGTATGAAGCTCAATGACATGATCGCCAACGGTTACATCACCGAGGATCAGGCCAAGATGGGCTATGTAGGCGCTTTCACCTATGCCGAGGTTATCTCTGGCTACACCTCCTTCTATCTGGGCGCCAAGTCTGTGTGCCCCTCTGTCACCATGGACGTGACCTTCACCGGTTCCTGGTATGACGAGACCGCTGAGAAGGAAGGCGCCAACAAGCTGATCGCCAACGGCTGCGTCCTCATCAGCCAGCACGCTGACTCCATGGGCGCTCCCACTGCCTGCGAGACCGCCGGCGTTCCCAACGTCTCCTACAACGGCTCCACCCAGGCTGCCTGCCCCAACACCTTCATCGTTTCCTCCCGGATCGACTGGGCTCCCTACTATGAGTATGCCATCACCGCTGCTATGAACGGCGAGGCCATCGACGCCGACTGGACCGGCACTCTGGCTACCGGTTCCGTGGTGCTCACCGATGTCAACACCACTGCTGCCGCTGAGGGCACTCAGGAGGCCATCGACGCTGTGAAGGCCGAACTGGAGAACGGCACCCGTCACGTCTTTGACTGCTCCACCTTCACCGTGAAGGGTGAGACTCTGACCTCCTCCAAGGCTGACGTGGACACCGATCCCAACTACACTCCCGACACCGAGGCCATCGTGGACGGCTACTTTGCCGAGTCCACCTTCCGTTCCGCTCCCTATTTCGATCTGCAGATCGACGGCATCAACCTGCTGGATACCAACTTCGGCGGCTGATCGCTTCTCGATCCCAAACAGCCGGACTGCCTCAGGCAGTCCGGCTTTCCTTTTCCACGGCTCCGGTTTTCCCGGATTTTTTCCCGTCAGGCCTGTACTTTGAATTTACAAGCCGCCGGGTGTATGCTATAATTATCCATATCGAACGATCCGGCGCGGGACTGTGCTTACTCCCCCGCCGCTGAAGAAAGGGTGACTGCCTTGGCTCCTGCGTGTGCGGTAAAAATGGAAAACGTAACGAAGCGGTTCGGCAAGGTCGTGGCGAACAACGCCATCAATCTGGAACTGCGCGAAGGCGAGATCCTGTCTCTGCTGGGTGAAAACGGCAGCGGCAAGACCACGCTGATGAATATGCTTTCCGGCATCTACTTTCCCGATGAGGGACAGATCTATATTCACGGCAAGCCTGTGACCATCGCCTCCCCCAAGGACGCATTCAACTATGGCATCGGCATGATCCATCAGCATTTCAAGCTGGTGGATGTGTTCACCGCCACGGAGAACATCGTTCTGGGTCTGGAGGGCAAGCTGGACTTGGCCGAGGCCGGCAAGAAAGTCAAGGAGATCTGCGATAAGTACGGCTTTGACATCGACCCCAATCAGAAGATCTACGATATGTCCGTTTCCCAGAAGCAGACGGTGGAGATCGTCAAGGTACTGTTCCGGGGCGCGGATATTCTGATTCTGGACGAGCCTACCGCCGTCCTGACGCCGCAAGAGACGGACAAGCTGTTCCAGATCATGCGGAACATGAAGGCGGACGGCAAATCCCTCATCATCATCACCCACAAGCTCCACGAGGTGCTGGACGTCTCCGACCGGGTGGCGGTGCTCCGCAAGGGCGAGTATATCGGTGACGTGGCCACCAAGGACGCCGACCAGCAGTCCCTGACGGATATGATGGTGGGCCACAGCGTCAGCCTGAACATCGACCGGCCTGACCCGGTGAACGTAACGCCCCGTCTGGTGCTGGACGGCTTGACGGTGTTTGATGAGCTGGGCGTCAAGCGTCTGGACAATGTGAGCTTTACCGTCAACGCCGGTGAGGTGCTGGGCGTGGCCGGCGTGGCCGGCAGCGGCCAGCGGGAGCTTCTGGAATCCATTGCGGGCCTCTACCCCATCGCCTCCGGCAGCGTGACCTATTACGATCCCGCCGACGGCAAAACGAAAAATCTGGTGGGCATGGACCCCATGGACATCCGCAAGAGCGGCATTGCCATGTCCTTTGTCCCGGAGGACCGGCTGGGCATGGGTCTGGTCGGCTCCATGGGCATGACCGGCAACATGATGCTCCGCTCCTGGCGGAAGGGTCACGGTGTTTTCCTGAACCGGAAGGACCCGGAGGATCTGGCCCAGCGCATCTGGCAGGAGCTGGAGGTCGTGACCCCCAGCACCAGCTTCCCGGTGCGCCGGATGTCCGGCGGCAACGTTCAGAAGGTGCTGGTGGGCCGTGAGATCGCGCAGGCCCCCGCCGTTCTGATGACGGCCTACGCCGTCCGCGGTCTGGATATCAACACATCCTACACCATTTACAACCTGCTGACGGAGCAGAAAATGAAGGGCATCGCCGTGATGTATGTGGGCGAGGATCTGGACGTGCTGCTGGAGCTGTGCGACCGGATCGTGGTCCTCTGCGGCGGTCAGGTGTCCGGCGTGGTGGACGCCCGCACTGCCGACAAGCGGCAGATCGGTGCGCTGATGACCCGCATGGAGGGAGGCAAGACAGATGAATAAAAAGCAATCTCTGTTCCACATCGCCAAGCGGGACACCCTGCCCTGGTACAAGAGCTTCGCCATCCGGGGCTGTGCCATTCTGCTGGCTCTGGTGGTCTGCGCGGTGGTCACTATGCTGCTGACCGGCGAAAACCCTGTCAATATTTTTGCCACGATCTTCAAAGGTGCCTTCGGCTCCGCCCGAAAGTCCTGGGTCACCTTCCAGAACCTGGCGGTCCTGCTGGGTATTTCTCTGGCGGTGACGCCCGCCTTCAAAATGCGCTTTTGGAACATCGGCGCCGAGGGTCAGGTGCTCATTGGCTGTCTGGCCACGGCTGCCTGCATGATCTGCTTGGCTGACAAGCTCCCCAACGCAGTGCTGATCCTGGTCTCTCTGGCCGCGGCACTGGCTGCGGGTGCCCTCTGGGGCTTCCTCCCCGCCTTCTTCAAGGCCAAGTGGAACACCAATGAAACGCTGTTCACCCTGATGATGAACTACATCGCCACCCAGCTTGCGGCCTTCTTCATCATCGTGTGGGAGGTCCCCAAGGGCGCCGGTAAGATCGGCATCATCAACCAGGGCACGGAGGCTGGCTGGCTGCCGGTGGTCGGCGGTCAGAAATACCTGCTGGTGATCCTTGTGGTGGCGGTGCTCACCGTGTTCATGTACATCTATCTTAATTACAGCAAGCACGGCTACGAGATTGCCGTGGTAGGCGAAAGCCAGCGGACCGCCAGCTACGCGGGCATCAAGGTGGAGCGGGTCATCGTCCGCACCATGGTGCTCTCCGGCGCGGTATGCGGCCTCATGGGTCTGCTGCTCACTGCCGGTACGGACCACACCCTCACCACCACTATCGTGGGCGGCCGTGGCTTCACCGCCGTCATGGTATCGTGGATGGCGAAATTCAACCCCATCATCATGATCTTCACCAGCCTGCTGCTGGTGGTGCTGGGCCGGGGCGCCAGCGAGATCTCCAGTACCTTCGGCCTGAATCAGTCCTTCTCGGACATTCTCACCGGCATCATCCTGTTTTTCATCATCGGCAGCGAATTTTTCATCACCTATCGGGTCAGCTTGCGCAAGGGCGGAAAGAAGGAGGCATAAACCATGGATCTTATTTCATTCCTTCCCCGGGCAGTCATGCAGGGTATTCCCCTGCTCTATGGCAGCACCGGCGAGATCCTGACGGAGAAATCCGGCAACCTGAACTTAGGTATCCCCGGCATCATGTATGTGGGCGGCATCTGCGGCGTCATCGGTGCGTTCTTCTACGAGCAGTCCACCCCTGCGGCCTCTATGAACGGCCTTCTGGCCGTTGGAATCCCTATGCTGTGCTCCCTGCTGGGCTCTTTGCTGATGGGTCTGCTGTACTGCCTGCTGACGGTGACCCTCCGGGCCAACCAGAACGTGACCGGCCTTGCCATGACCACCTTCGGCGTGGGCATCGGCAACTTCTTCGGTGGCTCTCTCATCAAGCTGACGGGCAGCGAGGTTCCCTCCATCGCCCTTTCCGCCACCAGCGCCTATTTCAGCAAATCCCTCCCCTTCGCCACCAAATGCGGCTGGTTTGGTCAGATATTCCTGTCCTATGGATTCCTGGCGTATCTGGCCATTCTGCTGGCGCTGCTGGCCTCCTACTTCCTCAAGCACACCCGTCCCGGACTGCATCTCCGGGCCGTGGGTGAGAGCGCATCCACGGCGGACGCCGCCGGCATCAACGTCACCAAGTACAAGTATCTGGCTACCTGCATCGGCAGTATGATCGCGGGGCTCGGCGGATTGTACTATGTGATGGACTACGCCTCCGGTGTCTGGTCCAACAACGCCTTCGGCGACCGCGGCTGGCTGGCCATCGCACTGGTGATCTTCACCATCTGGCGGCCCAACGTCAGCGTGCTGGCTTCCATCCTGTTCGGCGGATTTTACATCCTGTATCTCTACATTCCCACCGGCACCAACCTTGCCATCAAGGAGCTTTACAAGATGCTCCCCTATGTGGTAACGCTGGCGGTGCTCATCATCGTTTCCCTGCGGAAAAAGCGGGAGGATCAGCCCCCCGCCTCTCTGGGTCTCAGCTTCTTCCGGGAAGAGCGCTGACCAAATCTACACCGGCTCTCCGTTTTCGGAGGGCCGGTTTTTTCGTTGGCAACTGAACAGATAAACCAAGCCCGGCCTCCGGAATATTCCGAAAGCCGGGCTTTTGGGATCTTTGGCTATTATTTGACAACCACATTTTCGTGACCCAGAGTCTCCTGAGCTTCCTGCACCAGCGCCGGGTGCAACAGTGCTTGGGTAGCATAGACCTTTCGGGTGTCCGCCATGACCATTTTCACCACGCTTTTGCCGGGGAACATCTGGAACACCAGCTTCATGTGGCGGATGGCGGGATCGTTGATGCTGGGGAATTTCAGGAACAGGGTCTCCCCCGCTGCCGTTTCCTGCTTGGGCTGGGGTTCCGGAATGCCGCCCTCCACCGTGGACAGAGGGTAAATGGAGTCGCACATGATCTGGGGGGCCTTTTCGTCCCGGACGGACAGCCGCCCCTTTACCACCACTGCCTGATTTTCCTTCATGTAAGCACCGCAGGTCTCCAGCACCCGGCTGAAGCACAGCAGTTCCATGGAGGCGGTGTCGTCCTCCACCATGACATAGGCCATGAGGCTGTTGTTCTTGGTGGTTTTCGTCTTGCTGGAGGTGATGACGCCGGCAATGGTGATCCGCTGGCCGTCGGTGAAGCGCTCCGGACCGTTTTCCCGGGAAAAGTCCTCGATAATTGAAACGATGGTGGGAGCGTGGAGCTTCCGCACAGCGTCCCGATAATGGTCCATAGGGTGACCGGAGAGGTACAGTCCAGTGGTGGCCTTCTCCATGGTCATCAATTCCTCCGGTGTATACTCCGGAATATCAGGCAAGGTAATTTCCTTTACGGAGTTTGATTTTTCATCATTGTCGGCGGCCATGGAGAAGAAGTCCATCTGTCCCTCCACGTTTTCCCGCTGCTGGGCTGCCACGGAGTCCATCACCGACTCATAAACCTTGATAAGCTGGGAACGCCGGGCACCCATGGAGTCAAAGGCACCGGAACGGATCAGGTTTTCCACCGCCCGCTTGTTCATTTCGCTGCCGTTCATGCGGCTGCAAAAATCGTACAGGGATGTAAAGTCGCCACCGGTCTCCCGCTCCCGCATCACTGCCTGAATGAAGCCCCGGCCGATGTTCTTGATGGCCACCAGTCCGAACCGGATGCCCCCCTCCTCTACCGTGAATCGGTCTGCGGAGCGGTTGATGTCCGGCGGCAGCAGGGCGATGCCGCACTCCCGGCACTCGCCGATGTAGCCGGAGACCTTGTCGGAGTTATCCAGCACGCTGGTCAGCAGCGCCGCCATATACTCCCGGGTGAAGTGGCACTTGAAATAAGCCGTCTGGTAGGCCACCACCGCATAGGAAACGGCGTGGGCCTTATTGAATGCGTAATTGGCGAAGGCGAAGATCTCATCGTAGATCTTTTCGGCGGCGGCAGGGTCGATGCCGTTGGCTACGCAGCCCTTGATATTCCGGGATGGGTCGCCGTGGAGAAACGCCTCCCGCTCCTTAGCCACGTCCTTGGCCTTCTTCTTGCTCATGGCACGGCGGAGCATATCCGCCTGTCCCAGCGTGTACCCGGCAAGCTGCTGGAAGATCTGGATGACCTGCTCCTGATAGACGATACAGCCGTAAGTGATGGACAAGATCGGCTCCAGCTCCGGGATGATATAGCTGACCTTGCTGGGGTCATGCTTACAGGCGATGAACTTGGGGATAGAATCCATGGGGCCGGGACGGTACAGGGCGATGATGGCTGTGATATCCTCAATGCTCTGGGGCTTCAGTCCTACGCAGACGCCGGTCATGCCGGTGGATTCCATCTGGAACACACCGTTGGTTTTGCCGTCAGAGAGCATTTTGTAGGTCTCCGGGTCCCCCTCCGGGATGTCATCCAAGGTGAAGTCCGGCTGCCGGGTCTGCACCATTTTCACGGCATCGTCCAGCACCGTCAGGTTCCGCAGGCCCAGGAAGTCCATTTTCAGCAGGCCCAGCTCTTCCAGCGTGGTCATGATATACTGGCAGACCACGGATTCGTCATTTTTCGCCAGGGGTACATATTCGTACACCGGCTTCCGGGTGATGACCACGCCGGCGGCGTGGGTGGAGGCGTGGCGGGGCATGCCCTCCAGCGCCCTGGCGGTGTCGATGAGCTTTTTTACCTGCTCGTCGGCCTCATAGAGGTCGCTGAGCTGCTTGCTGAGCCGCAGCGCGTCATTCAGGGTGATGTGCAGGGTGTTGGGCACCAGCTTGGCGATGACGTCCACATCGGCGTAGGGCATATTCAGCACCCGGCCCACGTCCCGGATCACGCCCCGGGCGGCCATGGTGCCGAAGGTGACGATCTGAGCCACATGGTCGTCGCCGTACTTGCGGCGGACGTAGTCCACCACCTCTCCCCGGCGGGTATCACCGAAGTCCATGTCGATATCCGGCATACTCACCCGCTCCGGGTTCAGGAACCGCTCAAAGTACAAACTGTACTTCATGGGGTCAATATCGGTGATGCTGAGGCAGTAGCTGACCATGGACCCCGCCGCGCTGCCGCGGCCCGGTCCCACCGGGATGCCCACGCTTTTGGCGTAGCGCACGAAGTCGGACACGATGAGGAAATAGTCGGTAAAGCCCATTTTCTCGATCATGTCCTGCTCGTATTTCAACTGGCCCCGGTATTTGTCATCATCGCCGTACCGGGCCTTGTAGCCCTCGTCGCACAGCTTTTTCAGATAGGAAAAGCTGTCATACCCCTCCGGCAGCTTGAATTCCGGCAGGTGGTACTTGCCGAAGGTAAATTCAAGGTTACACATCTCCGTGATCTTCTGGGTGTTTTCCAGTGCGCCCTCGTAGCCCTCGAACAGCGCCGCCATCTCCTCCTCGCTGCGGAGGTAGAAGTTCTGAGGCTCGTAGCGCATCCGGTTTTCATCGTCCACCGTTTTGCCGGTCTGGATGCACAGCAGGATGTCATGGGCCTCGGCGTCCTCCTTCCGGAGATAGTGGGCGTCATTGGTGCAGACCATGGGGATACCGGTCTCCTGATGGATCTTCAGGATAGACTGGTTCACGATCTTCTGATCACGGATGCCGTGGTCCTGCAATTCTAAATAAAACCGATCCGGGCCGAACAGCTCCGCCATTTCCAGCGCGTAGGCCTTGGCGTTGTCATACTCCCCGTTCCGCAGGCGGCGGGGGATCTCCCCTGCCAGACACGCCGATAGGGCGATCAGGCCCTTGGAGTGCTCCCGCAGCAGCTCCTGGTCAATGCGGGGCTTTACGTAAAAGCCCTCCGTCCAGGCAAGAGACACCATGTAGGAGAGGTTGCGGTAGCCCTCCTCGTTTTCGCACAGCAACACCAGATGGCGGCTCTCGCTGTCGAATTCGTGGACCTTATCGAACCGGGTGCGGCCCTGAGGGGCCACATAGACCTCGCAGCCGATGATGGGCTTCACGCCCTCCGCCTTACAGGCCCGGTAGAAGTCGATGACGCCGTACATAACGCCGTGGTCTGTGATGGCGCAGGCGGTCTGGCCCATGGACTTCACCACCCCCGGTAGCTCCTTGATCTTGCAGAAGCCGTCCAGCAGGCTGAACTCCGTATGCACGTGCAGATGGGTGAAGGCCATAGGCCACCTCCTGTTTTCTCTCTTATGTATTTGCCAAATTTGTTTCTATTTCAACTTGTGTAAAGTTGATTTACTATATATCTTTTGCGTGGATTTAATCGCAGTCATCCAGCGTTTTTCCGCAGTCCGGGCAGAAATGAGGCAGGCTGGACGGCATCTGGCCGCCGGCCATCAGGGACGCGCCGCAATAGGGACAGCGTAGCTTCGAAAAGGCGGTCAGAAGGCTTCCGGCCTTGATCATGATTCCAACACCTGCCGCGATCCAAAGGAATACCGATACATCGTTTCCCCGCCACTGATAGGATTCGCCGATCAGATATGCCGCAGCCAGCATGGTCAGCGCGCCGGAAAAGAAAAGCCGTCTGCATATCTTCAACAGCTTGTGAGGACCAACAGGCTTTTTCTCCTTCATAGAGTCAGCGTCCTTTCTGAAAAGCGCTTTCCTTTTCGTGGATCACCGCTCCGCCAGCATCTGCTCCACGATCTCGACCGCCGTGGCGATCATAATGTCAC
>ERZ832317.4444-NODE-4444-length-13582-cov-14.881940_pt1 | contig 13582 bp, 8 predicted proteins | sample MGYA00519695_ERZ832317 | MGnify/ENA primary metagenome ERZ832317 (study PRJEB31850, sample SAMEA3708726) | human gut metagenome | biome: human gut; feature: human-associated habitat; material: faeces | place: China | collected 2014 ...
CTTTTGCGAAAGAGAATGGCCCCTTTGACTCGCTCCCACACGGTGTGGGGAACAACGATGCAGCGCTGCCGCGCTGCGATAAAAACCCCCGCTGCGCGGGGAGGGCGCAAAAAAAGGCAGCCTTTCGGCTGCCGATTTTTTCAGTCCACCGTGCGCATGAAGGAGGTCGATCCCTTCTGAAATCTCACATCCAGCTTCACGCGGTCCGCGCGCATATAGCTCGTGGTGTATTCATAGGTATGCCCGTTCTCGGTCGTGGTGCGGCGCTGATGGAAAAACGCCGCCGAGCCGGGCGCGCAGTGCAGAAGCTGCGCCTCGTGCGGCGCGAGCACGACGGCCTCATACGTGTCCGACGCGGAAAACGGGATGACGCCGACGTGGTAGAGGAGACTGTAGAAGCTGTGCGTCTCCAAAAGCTCGCGCGTCAGGTTCGGATAGATGTACTCTGGGTAGTACGACGTCTCCAAGATGAGCGGCTCGCCGTCGACATTTCGCACGCGCGTGAAGCGATAGACTTTGACACCCGGCTCAAGGCCCATGAGCGTCACGATCTTGGGAGAAGGCGTGATGACCGCGAAGTCGACCAGTGTGGACGACGGCGTTTTGCCCAGCTGGGAAATTTCCGTCGTGAACGAATACTGCACGCCCTTGCGGCGCGTGTTCGGGTCAGTGACGAACGTGCCCTTGCCGCGCTTTCGCACGACGAAGCCCTCTTCTTCCAGCGCGCCGATGGCCTGGCGCACGGTGTTGCGGCTGATATCATACGAGCGGCAGAGCTCGGCCTCGCTCGGCAGCAGGTCGCCGACCTTGAGCGCGCCGGAGGTGATGCTGCGCTTGATGATGCCCATGAGCTGGGAATAGAGAGGAATTTCGCTGTCGAGCGACAGCGGATTTTTAAGGACCGGATTGTGTTCCATGGTGGGAACCTCCCGAGAAATACGTTTTGGAATATTCCCATCATACCACATATCTTTGAGATGTTCCAGTACCTTTTTGCAATTTCTCCCTCATTTTGCGCGAAAAGACAGGGAAAAAGGCGGCCTTCGGGCCGCCTTTTTGAAATTTGACTGCTTCAGTCCAGAATTTCCTGCGCGCCGGTCTTCAGATTCACGCGCACAGAGTGCGTCACGAGCGGGTCGCTCGTCTTTTGATGGTCGATATCGTAGACGGCGGTGGTGTAGACATAGCCGTCGCGGATCTCAAGGGCACCGGGGAAGTAGCTGATGCTGCTGCCATCCTCCGTGACGCTGCCGTAGAAATAGTCCGCATCGCCGATGCTCGTCCAGGTCTTGCCGCCGTCGGTCGAGAGGCGCAGGTTGTTTACTGTCGGCGGAAACTTCGTTGTCTCGACGATGGTGCTGCCGCTGATGGCGATGGACTCGTAGCCGTAGAGCGTGGCGGACTGCTTGCCGTCAGCGCCGTAAAGCTCCGTGACAAATGAGCCCATGATTCCGCCGCCGATGTAGTAGCGGAGCGCGACCTGATCGCTCACAATGGATAACGTTGCATCGACCGTCGTGTCGGTCACATCGTTGACCGGCAGATCATGGAGGACCTCCACGCTGCCGCCCTCGCGCCAGCGATAGAGCTTGCCGCCCGCGGTGTACCAGAGGTAGCCGCCCAGATCGACGTAGCTGTCGGCAGCCTTGATGAGCGAGTCGCGGCTGACGGCATTTGTCGTGGTGGCCGAAGATGCGTCGGATGGCTCAGTGCCAGACTGGGCGCTGTTGAACCATGCGAGCATCGCGTCGTAAAGCGTTGCATAGTCGCCGTAATCGCTGACCTTATAGTAGTATGCGTCGTCTCGCTGGTAGAGCATGATGTCCGTGCCCTCGAAGAACGCAAGGTGCGAGGAATCGTTGTTGCTGAGCCAGAGCGTGAGCGACCGTGCTCCGTCAGCAGGGGTGAACTTATCATGCAATAGCGCATAGCTGCACTCGTCAAGCCTGACCGTTGGCGTGACGTTCAGCATATCGCGGTCGGTGATCGCCGCATTGTCCCGGTAGAGAAACATCCACGCTGCGCCGCCGTTCGACGCGAGCTGAAGATCGGCCTGAAAATCGGAATCGTCCAGCGCGGGATCAGCCGCCGCGTCGGCGTCCCAGTTCACCGTGAAGCTTCTGACCATCGCCCGGAGTACCTCGGCCTCGCTCTCAACGGCGCGGTCGCGGTTCCAGCCCCACTGATTCTCTTCCGTGCTGCCGTCGAACGTCCAGTGCGTTGTGACCTCGTAGCAGGTGCCGTCCGGCGCATCAAAGAGCGTGACAATTGTGTTGCTCATGCCCTCGTGCGTCACAAAGCGCCAGCCCGCGTCGGTCTTCTCGGCCTTTGCGCCGGTGCTTTCCCATTCCTCCTTCGCTTCGTCAAGGCTCTGCTCGAGCTTCTTTGCGTTGAAGTAGGAGCCGGTGTCGTAGCGGGAGTACCAGAACTCCGTCCCCGGATTGCACGCCCAGGCGGTGATCGGCGCATAGAAGTAGTAGCTGCCGTCGCCCGAAATGAGCCGCGCCTCGCACTGGTTGGCGCGGCCGTAGCCGTCCGCCGCCGTGTCGTTCAGCAGGTTGGGAATGAACATCTTCGGCAGATCAAGCCCCGCGTAGTCGACATAGAAGTCGTGCAGGTAATACTTTTCCTCTCCGCTGTAGTTGCATCCGTCGTACCACAGTCCGTCGTTGCCGGTATAGGTGCCGATGACCTGATAGCCGGTCTTCTCGCCGTAGGTGTAGCGCAGGACGGTGAGATAGTGCGTCCAGCTCTCTCTGAGGTAACCATCATCCGTCAGCTCCTGCCCGCCGACAATGTTGATCTGCGCGCCCGCCTCGTTCGTGGGCTTCATCTCATACTGGAAGTACCACAGCTCCAGCACCGTGCCGTCGGGGGAGAGGTTGCCGAGCGAATCGGCGAACTCGAGCTGCGTCACGCGCACGTCGGCGACCGTGTCCTCGATCGAGCGGGACGCATATTCATTATTTTCCGACACGGAATAGGTCATCGTGCCTTTTTTGAGCTCCGCCACGCGCTCGGCGGCATAGTCGTCCATCGAGGCGTAGATCGTGTCGTCCTCCTTTTCCAGCCGGTAGACCATGCAGAAGCATTCACTGCCGTCTTCCGCATAGTCGGCGGAAAGGCCGAGATAGATTGTGCCGTCTTCCTGCTCAAGAAGATAGGCCTGATACGGCTGAGAGTCCTTTGCCTCTTCGCAGTAGCCGGTCCATGCGGATTTGTTGTGCTGCATAAGGTCGTCGACCGGAGAAGCGTCTCTGGTGTTGCCGAAGAGTGCGTAGAAGGACTGCTTTTCCAGCTTGTATTCCTCCATCGGGCCGTAGATAAGGGCATAGCCCAGATCGTTGAACATCGTGACGTATTTCTCCCCTGCGGGATTCGTCGCGGTGCGGAAGGTGGGGTATGCGCCATCCGTAAAGCCATCCGTAAAGCCGGGCGCTTCATATAAGAGCGTGTCGACCGTATAGCTCTTGTCAGCAAACGGGTCGTCATTTTTCTGTGCGCGCTCGCCCCAGCTGACGGCGCAGCCCGCCGTGAGCGTCAGCGCCAGCACGAGGGCGACAACGCCGAGGCCGCGCTTTTTCTGCGCGCCCAGCACGTTCGTGATGCGCCGCTTGAGGCGCTCGACCGTGCCGCCGAAGCACGTCGTCGCGGGCAGCGCCCGCACGCTGGACTGCACGGCGGCGAGCAGTGTCCGGCTGTAAGCCGCGCGCTCGGGGAGTTCGAGCCCGTCGGTCGCCGCGCTGTCGCAGGCGAGCTCGATGTCCTCGTCCGCCTGACGCAGCATCAGATACACCACGGGGTTGAACCAGTGCATCGCGTTGGCCGCGAGCAGCACGAGCTTTAAGAGCATATCGCGCCGCTTGAGGTGGCACAGCTCATGGCGCAGGATGTAGCGCAGCTCCTGCACGTCGTAGTGCTCGTGGGGCAGGAGCAGCCGCGGGCGAAGAAGACCTGTCACCGCGGGGGTGGAGATGGCCTCGCAGACGATCATCTCCGGCGCGCTCACGCCCAAGTCGCGCGCCGTGTCAGAGAGCAGGGAGGCGTAGTCCGCGCGGGAGACGTCTCTCTTCCAGCGGCGCACCGTGCGGCGGAAGAGGGCGTAGGAGACACCCTGATACAACAGGAACGCCGCCGCGCCCGCGAGATAGCCGTAAAACAAGATCGTCGTCACGGGGATGTAGCGCGTCGTCTTCTGCTCGGGATTCGTCACGGGGCGCTGGATGATCGTGTCGCGCACCTGTGCGGGGGACTGGCCGCTTTTTTCGGCCATGTCGCCAAACAGGTTGTCGGTCGATTGGATGGTCGTCTTATCCGTGCCGACAAAGAGGGTGTAGTCTTTCGGCGGCGCGGCCTGCACCGGCGCGTTTTTTACCGAAAAATCGACCGGCAGCAGCAAAAAGACCGCCAGCGCCAGCCACAGCCAGCAGCGCGTTTTCGCGCGGTAGCGCTCGCGCCAGAGGGGTTTGAGTACCAGCATCGCCAGAATGGCGAGGGAACCTAACAGGGAAGTTTTCAACAGATTCAGCAGAAATGTTTCCATGGTGCGTCCTCCTTTTTATCGCCGTTTAACGGCTCATATCGTCCAAAAACTGCCGCAGCTCGTCGATCTCGCTCTGCTCGAGCGGCTGCTCGGCGTTCAGCGCCGCGACGAAGCTGCCGAGCGACCCGCCGTAGAGCCGCTTCAGGACGCTGCGGCTCTCAAATTCGAGGTATCTGTCCTTTGAGACGAGCGGCGTGTACAAATTGTTCCGCCCCTCGCGGCGGCTCGAGAGGAATCCTTTTTCGCACAGGCGAGTAAGGTAGGTGTTGACGGTGTTGGCGCTCCAGCCGTGGCTCGCGAGCGCGCCGTCGAGATCGCCGCGGCTGACCTCGCCGCCGACGGCCCAGATGGCCTGCATCACGGCAAGCTCCGCGTCGGGCAGTCTCTTCTTATCGTCCATGGGTTGACCTCCTTAGATGATATACTACATTTGTCGTTGATAACTATATACTACATATGTAGTAGTTTGTCAAGCGCCTTTTATGTCCTTTTTTGTTTTGCAGCGAAAATTGCAGAAAACAGGGGAAAGACATGACGGCAAATCGTCAAAATGAAAGATACTGTTCAATTATTTGAATAAGTTCTTGCAAATCTTTCTGAAAATCGCTTGCTTTTGTGCAAAGCGCAAGGTATAATGAAGAAACCGTATGAAATCATTTGGCAATTCAATAAATAAAAATTTGAGAGGAGATCTTTATCATGGCAAAGTTCAAAGTTTACTACACCATCGAGCTCAACGAGGTGGCCACGCACATCTTCGAGTCCAACGACTTTGAAGTGAAGCTGTGCAGCCATAACGACGAGGAGACCTACGTCAAGGAGCTCGCCGAGTTCCAGCCCGACGCCATCATGTGCCGCACCGAGCCCATCACCGCCAAGATGATGGACACCTGCAAGAACCTCAAGGTCATCGGCAAGCAGGGCGCCGGCCTCGATAACATCGACATGGACCACGCCCACGCCAAGGACATCACCGTTGTCTACGCGCCCGCCGGCAACGCCAACGCCGTCGCCGAGCACGCCGTCATGCTGATGCTCATGTGCGCCAAGCGTTTCACCTATGTCGACCGTCAGTTCCGCAGCGGCAACTTCCTCGTCCGTATGGGCATGGAGCACACCTATGAGCTCGGCGGCAAGACCCTCGGTATGATCGGCTGCGGCCGTATCTCCCAGCTCGCCATGCAGAAGTGCAAGTACGGCTTCGGCATGAACGTCATCGGCTACGATCCGTACCTCACGCAGGACAAGATCGGCGATCTGTGCGAGCTGAAGGCCACCGCCAAGGAGGTCTGGGAGCAGGCCGACTTCGTGTCCGTGCATCTGCCTGTCGTTCCCTCCACCGAGCACTCCATCGGCCGTGAGCAGTTCAGCTGGATGAAGCCCACCGCTTCCTTCATCAACTGCGCGCGCGGCGCTCTGATCAAGGAGAACGAGCTTGTCGAGTGCCTGAAGGACGGCACGCTGTTCCAGGCCGGTCTCGACGTGTTCGAGCATGAGCCCATCCAGGAGTCCAGCCGCGAGCTGTTCAACCTCGACAACGTCATCATGACCCCGCACATGGCCGCCACCACCGAGCAGAGCGTTCTGAACTGCTGCACCTCCGTTGCCAACGACATCGTCGCCGTCTGCAACGGCCAGGAGCCCAAGGTCAAGGCCCAGAAGCCCAAGTTCTAAGTTATTTCTGTTTCGTAGAAACTACTTATTAAAAGGGACGCCTCGAAAGAGACGTCCCTTTTTTGCGCCCTTGGGCGCGGGGGGGCAGTCAGGCGGAGCTGCTGCTTTTTATTCCAACAGCGTGTGGAGACGCGGGAAAGGGGGCCATTGTCTCACGCGGGACAATGGCCCCCTTATCCCATGCAGCGCCAGCGGCGCTGCTTTCCCTGCGTCTTTGGGTGCAAAACGATCCCGTGGTGCAAGATATTCTTCATTCTTGTTAAATAGTTAACGAAATGAAAGAAAAAAATCAAAATTGCCTATATTTTTCGTAACTTTGCAGTTGATTTTTCATTTTTCTGTGTGTATAATCAAAATCGAAGAAAATCGGATCTCATTCCGGATTTACAAATTTTAAAGGAGAAGTCAAATGAAAGAATTGTACGTCGTCAACTGCTGCCGTACCGCTGTCGGTTCCTTCGGCGGTTCCCTGAAGAACACCCCTGCCGCTCAGCTCGGCTCCATCGTCGTGAAGGAAGCCCTCAAGCGCGCGAATGTCGCTCCCGAGAATGTCGATGAGCTGATGTTCGGCTGCATCCTGACCGCCGGTCTCGGTCAGAACGTCGCCCGTCAGGTCGGCGTGGGCGCCGGTCTCCCCTATTCCGTCCCCGCCTATACCGTCGGTATGGTCTGCGGCTCCGGTATGAAGTCCGTCATTGAGGCTGGCCGCGCCATCCTCGCCGGCGACGCCGATATCGTCGTCTGCGGCGGCACCGAGAACATGAGCGCCGCTCCTTATGCCGCTCCCGACGCCCGCTGGGGCGCCCGCATGGGCGACAAGAAGCTTGTCGACACCATGATCAAGGACGGCCTGTGGGATGCGTTCAACAACTACCACATGGGCACCACCGCCGAGAACATCTGCGATGTTTGGGGCATCACCCGCGAAGAGCTCGACGCCTTCGGCGCTGCCTCCCAGCAGAAGACCGAGGCCGCGCAGGCTGCCGGCCGTTTTGACGATGAGATCGTTCCCGTCCCCGTGAAGGTCAAGAAGGAGATCGTCGAGTTCAAGAAGGATGAGTTCCCCCGCGCCGGTTCCACCGCCGAGGGTCTTGCCAAGCTGCGCGGCGCGTTCCCCGTCGGCCCCGAGGGCGTTGAGGACGAGATCGTCCACACCTTCGAGCCCACCGGCATCCACGAAGCCGATACCAAGAAGCACGTCCAGCGCGTCACCGCCGGTAACGCCTCCGGCATCAACGACGGCGCTGCCGCCATCGTCCTCGCTTCCGGCGAGGCCGTGAAGAAGTACAACCTCAAGCCCATGGCCAAGCTCGTCAGCTGGGGCCAGGGCGGCGTCGACCCGAAGATCATGGGCATCGGCCCCGTGCCCGCTTCCCGTCAGGCCATGCAGAAGGCCGGCCTGACCATCGACGATATCGACCTCGTCGAGGCCAACGAAGCCTTCGCGGCCCAGTCCATCGCTGTTGCCCGTGAGCTCGGCTTCGACATGAGCAAGGTCAACGTCAACGGCGGCGCGATCTCCATCGGCCACCCCGTCGGCGCTTCCGGCGCTCGTATCATCGTCACCCTGCTGCACGAAATGCTCAAGCGCGACGACGCCAAGAAGGGTCTTGCCACCCTCTGCATCGGCGGCGGCCAGGGCGTTGCCACCATCTTCGAGAAGTGCTAAAGCACCGCTGACCCCTGAAAATAAAAAGGAGACCTCGAAAGAGGTCTCCTTTTTATTTTCTCCTCTGCACGGTGCAGGGAAAAAAGCAGTGCCCCTGCCGAGACGCAAAAAGGAAGCAGCCCTTTCGGGCTGCCCCTCACGCGCCCTCGCGGGCGCAAGCGCCGTACAGTGCGCCGCGCTGCGATTTAACCCTCCGCCTGCGCGGCGACGATCGCCTCGTAGATCGTCTGCGGGTCGAGCTTATCATAGTCCGCGCTCGTCGCCATCGCGGCGGCGTCGACCTGCTCGGCGATGAAGTTCGTGAAGTACTCCTCGCGCACCTTGTCGGCTGCGGCGGACTTGTCGAGCGGCAGGCGGAGCAGGATGTGATAGCCGAAGCTGGATTCGACGACTTCACTCACCTCGCCCTCGGAAAGCGCGTAGGCGGCGTCTTCAAACTCCTGCACCATCGAGCCGGTCGTGAAGGTGTAGCCCGTGGGATAGGTCTCGCGGCCGGGGTCCTCGCTGTACTCGTCGGCGAGCTCGGCAAAGTAGGAGGCGATGTCGTCACCGGTGTAGGAATTGAGCTTTTCGACGAGCTCCTCAGCGAGCGCTTTCTTTTCGGCCTTCTGCTCGTCGGTGAGGGCTTCGCCGGTCGTCATGTCCTTCGTCGCAAGCAGGATGTGGTCCGCCGTGATGTAGCCCTGCTCGGCGGCGTAGACGGCGAGCTCCTCGTCGGAGGCGTAGAGCGCGCTGCCCTCGGTATTGTAGAGCTCATAGAGATTCTGATACAGGTAGTTCGAGCGCGCGACGCGGTCATAGGTCTCGCGGCGCATGCCGAGCTTGGCGATCTCGGCCTCAAAAGCTTCCTCGCTGCCGTACTGGTCAATGTAGCTCTGGTCGCTCTCGGCCATGGCGGCCTCCTGCTCGGCGGTAAGCGTCACGTCGTACTTGCTGGCGAGATTTTCAAGCACCAAGTGCTGCTTGACGGACGAGAGCACGCTTGCTTTCACATAGTCGGCGACACTCATGCCGTCGGAGAGGGTGTCGTCCCAGTTGATGGACGAGCCGGTGTAATACTGCATGTAGCTGTTGAGATACGACACGTCGTAACCGATCCAGTATGCGACAAGGTCGGCGCTCGCGCCGTTGCCGTTCAGGCTTGCGACGATCGCGTCGGGCGCGACGCCGGTCACTTCGTAGCAGAGACCCTCCTGCATCGTGCCGGAGGTGAAGCCGTTCGAGGGCGAGAGCGACACGACGGCAAAGGTGAGCGCCGCGGTGATGGCCGCCGCGCCAAGGAACGAAAGCAATCTCTTCTTGATCATAATGTTACCTCTTTTTCGTTTTCTTCCTTATTCACACGCAGGTCTCCGACCAGCGTCAAGGCTGTATCCAATGCGTCCTCGCCCAGCGAAAGACGCAGCAGGAGCTTCGGCTCCGTCCCCGTGGCGGAGAGCGTGAGCCGGCGGCGGTTCTTCGGCAGTGAGCAGAGGGCCATCACGGCCTCCACGGGGACTGCCTCGGACGCGGCAAAGGTGAAGGTGATCTCGCTGCCGCGCTGCGAGATATCGCTCACACCGATCTGCACGGCCTCCGCGCGCAAAAGCGCGACGTCCATGAGCTTGAGGACCGGCTGGGGCGGCTCGCCGTAGCGGTCGATGAGCTCGTCGAGCAGCTCCTGCGACTGCTCGGCGGTGCGCAGCGCCGCGATGCGGCGGTAGATATCCATGCGCTGCTCGCCCGAGGGAATGTAGCTCTCCGGAAGGTTGGCCGAGACTGTGAGGTCTGCCGAGCATTCGGTGCGCTGCGGCGCTTTTTCACCGCGCTGCTCGAGTACGGCCTCTTCCAGGAGCTGCAAGTACATATCGTAGCCGACGCTCATCATGTAGCCCGACTGCTCGGGGCCGAGCAAATTGCCCGCGCCGCGAATCTCAAGGTCGCGCATCGCGATGCGGAAGCCCGAGCCGAACTCCGCGTATTCGCGGATGGCCGTCAGGCGCTTGGCCGCAACCTCGGTGAGGATCTTGCCCGCGCGGTAGGTCATATAGGCATACGCCCGGCGCGCGCTGCGGCCGATGCGGCCGCGTATCTGGTGCAGCTGGGCGAGGCCGAGGCGGTCGGCGTCCTCGATGATGAGGGTGTTGACATTCGGAATGTCGATGCCCGTCTCGATGATCGTCGTGCAGACGAGCACCTGAATTTCTCCGTCCGAGAGCTGCTGCATCACGGACGACAGGCCCTTTTCGTCCATCTTGCCGTGCGCGACGCCGATGGCGACGTCGTCGCCGAGGAGCTTTTTGAGTGTCGCGGCGCAGCGGTCGATGGTCTCGACGCGGTTGTGCATGTAGTAGACCTGCCCGCCGCGCGCGAGCTCGCGCCGGATGGCGTCGGCGATGACGCCCCAGTTATGCTCGAGCACATATGTCTGCACCGGCTGGCGGTCAACAGGCGGGACCTCGATGGTCGACATGTCGCGGATGCCCGAAAGCGCCATGTTGAGCGTTCTGGGGATGGGCGTTGCCGAGAGCGTCAGCGTGTCGACCTGACGCGAGAGCTCCTTGAGCTTTTCCTTGTGTGTTACGCCGAAGCGCTGCTCCTCGTCGATGATGAGAAGGCCAAGGTCCTTGAAGTGCAAACTCTTTTGCAGCAGCGAGTGCGTGCCAATGAGTAAGTCGATCTTTCCCGCGGCGGCATCCTGCAAAATTTGCTTCTTCTGCGCCGGCGTTTTGAAGCGCGAGAGCACTTCGATGCGCACGGGGAACGAGCGGAAGCGGTTCAGCGCCGTCGCATAGTGCTGCTGGGCGAGCACGGTGGTCGGCACCAGGATTGCCGCCTGCTTGCCGTCGAGCACGCACTTCATCACGGCGCGCAGCGCGACCTCAGTCTTGCCGTAGCCGACGTCGCCGCAGAGCAGGCGGTCCATCGGCGTACTGCGCTCCATGTCGGCCTTGATCTCGTCGATGGCGCGGAGCTGATCGTCGGTCTCTTCGTAGTCAAAGGCCTCTTCAAATTCCTTCTGCCACGGGGAGTCGGGCGAGAAGGCGAAGCCAGGACGGCGCTGGCGCTCGGCATAGAGCGCGATGAGACCCTTGGCAAGGTCCTTCGCCGCGGCGCGCGCCTTCGTTTTCGCGCGCGACCAGTCCGTGCCGCCGAGCTTACTGAGCTTCGTGCGTATTTGGCCGTCCTCGTCCTCGCCATGGCCGCCGATGTATTTCGACACCATGTCGAGCTGCGTCGCGGGGACGTATAAGCTGTCGTTGCCCGCGTAGCAGATCTTGATATAGTCCTTGTCCACGCCGTCGACGCGCATGCGCTCGATGCCCGCAAAGCGGCCGATGCCGTGGTGGACATGCACGACGAGATCGCCGGGGGAGAGGTCTTCATAGGACCGCAGCGCGGCGCGGGCCGACGTCTCTTTCTTCGGCCGCGCCTTTGCGCGCTTGCCGGAGAGAGGAGCGGTCAGCTGGCCCTCGGTCAGGATGACGAGCTTTAATTGTGGATATTCGCTGCCCGCGCTCAGCGCGCCGAGGCCGATGACGGTCTCGTGCGGGGCGGGGAGGCGGTCGTTTTTCAAGTTGAGCTGCGCGCGGATGTTCCGCTCTTCCAAAAGGCGCCGGAAGTTTTTCGCGCGCGTTTCGTTGCCGCAGAGAACGAGCACGCCGCAGCCTGCGCCAAGATAGCGCTCCATGTCGCCCGCGGCGGTCTCGAGGCTGCCGCCATACGACGGCAGCGATCGCGCATTCATGCTGAGGATGGCCCGCGGCGGCAGCAGATTGCGCGACGTGGGGAGCGAATCGAGCAGCAGCGCGGGGAACGCACCCATGCGGTGGCTCAATGCCTCCTGACTGAGCGCGAGCGCGGCGAATTCGCCGCACAAAACGCCCTCTTCGATCAGGGGCTTCACGTCCTCGGAGAGCTCCCAGTGGTAGTTCTTGCTGCGTTCCAAAACACGCATGCCGTCGCTGACGGCGATGAGCGTGTCGGGTGAAAGATAGTCGAGCGCGCAGACTTCGTCGGGGTAGCACGCGGCGAGATACCGGTCCATGCCGCCGAGCGGCAGGTCGTTACGAAGCCTCTCGATGTCGCTGCGCAGCGTTTGGACGATGGGGCTGTCTTCGGCCTTTTTCGCGATCTTCTGCGCGGCGCGCCCAAGGCGCTCGAGCATTTTTTCGCGCCCGCCGTCCGAGAGGGCGGGCAGCACCTCTGCCGCGGGCAGGACGGTCAGGGATTTGACGTTCTGCGTGCGGCGCTGGGTCGTCACGTCGAATTCGCCCATCGCGTCGACCTCGTCGTCGAAGAATTCGACGCGCACGGGCGCGCTCAGCGGCGACCAGACGTCGAGAATGCCGCCGCGCAGCGCGAACTGGCCGACGCCCTCGACCGTTTCCGCGCGCGTGTAGCCGCTTTCGACAAGCTTTTTCGAGAGCGCGTTCAGGTCAAAGCGGTCGCCGAGCGAAATGTCCGTCACCGCGCCGCGCAGCGCGTCGGGCGGGAGCGTTCGCTGCATCAGGCCGTCGACCGTCGCGAGCAGGATCGGCGCTTTTTCGGCGGCAAGGCTGCACAGCGAGCCGATGCGCTGCTGCTCCCAGCCGTGGGAGGCGAACACGCGGTCGCGCAGCTGCCATTCGCGCGCGAACAGCAGGCTCACGTCCTCGCCGAGCAGCTCGTGCAGGTCGCCCGCCATGCGGTTTGCCTCGTTTTCATCCGCGCAGACGATCAAAAGCGGGCGCTGTGTCTTGTGCCGCACGGCAGCGGCAAGCTGCGCGCGGTGCACACCCGAAAGGCCCGACACGGCGATGGGCGATGTGCCCGCGTCGAGCGAGAGCAGCAGCTCGCGCACCTCGGGAAGAGATGCGAGCGCTTCATTGAGTTTGTTCATTCCCTGCGCCATGCCGTATCCCTCCTCCCGCAGCGCACAAAAGGGCAGATCCGCCGCAGCCGCGGCGGGTCATGCCCGTGGTCGTCAGTCATTTTATTATATAGGCTTTTGGCAAAAAGTCTATGTCGATTTTTTAAATTTTGGCGGCAAAAAAGCGTTCAGCCGTTGTAGCGGTTCTGCGCGGCGCTCACGCCGTCGGTGATGATGCACTCCGCCGCGCCGAGCGCGCGGTCGAGCACACCGTCGATGACCTTGCGCTCATTGGCCGTGAACGGGCCGATGACCCAGTCGACAATGTCGTGCTCCGGCGCGCCGACACCGACCTTGACGCGCGGGAAAGCGTCGGTGCCGAGGTGCGCGATGATGTTCTTGAGGCCGTTGTGTCCACCCGCGCTGCCGCTGCCGCGCACGCGGAGCTTGCCGAGCGGGAGCGAAATATCGTCGGAGATGACGATGACGTGGTCGGCGGGAATTTTATAGAACCGCGCCGCCTCGCCCACAGCCTCGCCGGAGAGGTTCATGTAGGTCTGCGGCATCATCAAAAGCACATTCGCCCCGCCAAATTCGATGACCTCCGTCAGCGCGCGGAAGCGCAGGCGGTTGCAGCGCAGATCGCGCTTGTCGATCAGACGCTCCGCGGCCATGAAGCCGATGTTGTGGCGGGTGTTTTCATACTGCTTGCCGTAGTTGCCCAAACAGACGAGCAGCCATTCCGGCGGGCCGGATTTTTTGAAAATCATTAGGTGTTCCTCACTTTCCCCGTAAGGGGGAGTTTCTTGCGCGCCCCTGGGCGCGCGGGGTTATGCGGCGTGCGCGCCGCAAGATCACACCCCCC
>ERZ832317.4448-NODE-4448-length-13579-cov-2.789042_pt1 | contig 13579 bp, 10 predicted proteins | sample MGYA00519695_ERZ832317 | MGnify/ENA primary metagenome ERZ832317 (study PRJEB31850, sample SAMEA3708726) | human gut metagenome | biome: human gut; feature: human-associated habitat; material: faeces | place: China | collected 2014 ...
ACAGCCTGTTAAGTCCTTTTTCAATTGCTTTCATAGGTACATTGAATACAAATGCGATGACAGCGCCAATTATAAATGGCATTACAAGTCCTGCAAGATATGATATAGAATCAAGAATTCCAGTCACATTGTTAAGGGCAAGATATATTACAATTAGCACTGCGCCTATCGTAATTCCCTTAACAACCTGACTGTCTTTAAAATGTCCTTTGTTCATACAACCCCTCCACTCTTTAAAGTTACTTCTAATATACTATACAGGAGTCCGGGATTCAAACATATTATATAAATTTAAGAATTGTAAAATGTTAGTTATACTGTGCATCAACCATACTCATCATCATTCGCATATTGAATGCTCCCATGAATTTTACTGATGGAAGATATACAAAATGCTTCTTCTGAATTACACAGTCATCCTCATATTCATCATCATACACTTCAAGTCTCATAACCTCATTAACAAACTGTCCCTTACCCGGTTCGACATTGAATGAACCCTCAATAAATGGTGCGAAGCAGTCACGCTCGCCACTCTGGTCAGGGTCATATGCAATAAATGTATGAATCATACTCTCATACTTTGTAATAAATAATCCATTATCAGCTCCGCTTTCCTTTAGTGCATTTCTGTAATTGGTCATCTCCTCTTCATACACTGCTGACTGTTTGTTAATAATCTCTTCTAACTCACCCGCAGTCATAGGAATATTTTCTGCAAAGAAAAATGCTAGTGGCTGAATGCTTCCATATAATAAAAAGCAGCTCATGTCCGAATTAAGAGTCTGTGATACCTCAAGCTTATCAGTGTCACCCATATACATAAGAACTGCAAAATTGCCCTTCGCAGTAAACTCCTTAAGCATGTTAATAGCTGCCTTTAATTCTGTTCTCGAAAAATGTCTCATAATATCTAATTCCTTTTCATTTAAACTATCGTAGATTATATCACCTATGACTGATATTTTCACTTCCAAATTTTACTTTTCAGAAATTTTTCTCTTTCTGTCAGCAATAATAACTATCACAGAAACCTCCATTTTGGACTTCAACATGCCTCCCTCCCGCTTTAACGTCCAATCCGACACTATGAACAATCCAACACCATGAAAACATATCATCCGGCACACACAAGAAAACGGCAGCCGCCCTGTTAATCAAACAGGACGGCTGCCTCTATAAAAAGATTAGGGAAGTAAGAAAGCTTTATCACAGAGCGTCGTTACCGGTTTCACCAGTTCTTATCTTGACTGCTCCCTCAATATCCTTGATGAATATCTTACCATCACCAAAACTGTTAGTATTAAGTTCTTCCAATACCTTGTTAATTATGCCCTCGACTATCTCGTCTTTTACGACAGTTCTTACACTTAATTTAGGCAGAAGATTGATACCCGGAGTTTCATCTCTTGTATATACCTGACCAGTTCCCTTCTGGTGACCGTAGCCAAATATTGTTGTAATCATTACACCTCTTGCTCCCTCACTGTCAAGAATCCTTTTAAGATTCTCAAGCTTCTCAGGCTTTATAACTATCTCTAATTCTTTCATAATCCATAACCTCTCTTCTTCACATTTTAATATTCCTTATCACCATCAGGTGTCTTCATCCATACCTTTTCATGCTTCCACTTAATAAGAATCATATACAGCCATAGGATAAGACCTACACCCATATATCCTGCAAATCCTAACCATGTTGCCTTTCCAATACCGATAGTACAGAAGAATGCGATAATTGCCATGATTATAAGAGAGGCTGTCTTAAGTCCTGTTGCACATTTGTATGGTCTCTCCCATTCAGGATGCTTCTTTAAAAGCACCAGTGAAGATATTGAAGTAATCACATAACACAATGCACACGCAAATGCCATAAGGTCAAAGAATGCTGTAATACTCTGCATTGCAATGAATCCAATACTTACAACAAGAATAAGTATGTTAGGAAGTGTTGGCTGGTTGTACTTATTAGTGTATGAGAACTGCTTTGGAAGGAAATTCTGACGACCCATAGCGTATATCATACGGACGCCTGAATACCAGAAACCAAGTACTGATGTACCAATTGGGAATACAACTCCGACAATACCCATTATAAGGACAAACCATGCAATCTTATCACCGAAGCAGTACTGTAATGCTTCAAATGTGATGAATGGGTGGCAGTCACCGCCATTAGTAAGCTCTGCCCAAGGCATTGCACCTGCAAGACAGAAGTAGAAAATTGTATATATAGCACCACATGTTATAACTGAACCAAGAATAGCTTTCTTCTGGTCCTTAATTGGGAAGTCGCCCTCCTCAACCATTGCTGGTACTGTCTCGAATCCGAAGTATGGTGTTATCATAAATGAACAGCCAACAACCCATGCAATACCGGTTGCAAAGTTACCACCCCACTGCTTTTCATTGCTGCTTGTAAAGAAATCTGCGAAATTAGCAATGCTCCAGTGTCCGCTGAACAGGAAAAGTAATGAACATATAAGAATACCCGCGATACCAGCCATAAGCATGAATGACTGAACCTTGCCTGCTACAACATTTTTATAAAGACTGAGTACACACCAGAAGCACAGTACTAATGAACCGACAATAACTGCCTTGCCACCTGTAAGTCCCAGACCAAACTGATGATTTAACCATTCGATAATTCCAAGTACACCTGCTGCAGGAACGGCTATCCATGCACACATGATAAGCCACGCTGACCAGAAACCTGCATGCTTGTTAATACCTGCCGTATTGAATACCAGACACCAACCTGTACTTGGTAACATTGTCGAGAATTCAGCATACACAAATGCTGTCGGCAGTACTGCCAGTGTCATAAGTGCAAATGCTAAGAATGTTCCGGGACCTGTATATGACATGAATATACCATCCCAGTAACACATAAATGTAAATATTGCTCCCGTTGCCATTGCATATACATAAATCAGCTTCATTGATTTAGATAATGCATTTGTTTTCTTTTCGCCCATAATAGCTTCCTCCCTTATTGTTGTTCATGATTTGTTGTCACGAAGATTTCTTATGTGCCTAGCCGAATAATCTAAGATACCTTTCAGCTAATTCCATGGTTCCATCCATCCAGCCGACACTTAATTCTGCTACCGGACCTGATTCCTGATGAGATGCAAGCCATGCTGTAAGCTGTAATCTTCTCATCATTATAAATGTGTCTATTTCTTCAAAATCCGTATCAGTGAACGGAAGAACCTTCTTATATCCTGCAAGCCATGCATTTACAAGCTTTGGAACAATTGGCTTGTCCTCAATAAAACTAAGTGCAGACGCAAGGTCATGTAAGTGCCATCCAAACCCGCAGTCATCAAAATCAATAACCTTAATCTGGTCGCCCTCAATAAGCAGATTGGCAAGTCGTAAGTCTGCATGTATGAGTCCAAAATTATTCTCATTAGTTCCATATCTTTCAAGTCTTCTCTTAATAATTCTTGAAACCTCTGACAATATATTTTCTGCCTCCGGGGTCATATCTGGAAACGCTCTCCAGTCACCCCATGCAGCATGCTCTCCTATGATTGTGTCGTAAGTCCATACCATACGGTCAAGCTTGTCTGTTCCGTTCCATATCTCTGTCTGACGGTGAAGATAAGCTGTTGTCTCGCCGAGATACCTGAACTGCTTTACCATCTGCTCCTCGTTATTCTCATCAGGTGCTTCACCCGGAAGGAAATCACATATAACACAGAAATATACATTTCCATCCGGTCCTGTAATCTCCTGTATATTCTTACCATCAAGCCCTTTTATAGGATTAGCTACAAGAAGCGGTGTGTAGTCATTAATCTGTCTTAACCACTTCATCTCTGAATTAAGCTCATCCAATGTGTGATAACCCGGTCTGCTTATTCTAAGCACTCCTTCTTTTTCACCTGTTTCTTTGTTCTTGACCATATAGGTTGCATTCTCTGACAGCACTATGAGTTTCGCCTCACATCTGTCCTGCCATCCGTATTTTTCAAGCGAAGCATTTGCAACCGCATCAAATAAATCAACATTTTCAAATGCCATGTCATTATCCTCCAATCAGAAAAGGCGTACACAAATCTATCCGATTCATGTACGCCTTTGTACTTTTCTTATATTTAATTACTGTCCCATAGATGTTGTTTCCGGCAATGTGCTTCCGCCATCAATAACTATCTGTGTTCCTGTTATGTAGCTTGATTCATAACAGCCAAGGAATGCTGCAAGCTCTCCGACCTCCTCAGGGTCAGCCAGCCTCTTTAAAGGCACCGCATCTGCAATTGCCTGTATCGCTCTCTCCGGATTCTCCGGGTCTGACTGTTTTGCCATTCCTTCAACAAGCGGTGTCCTTACATATCCCGGACATATTGCATTAACTCTTATATTCTTGTCTGCAAATTCTCTTGCAAGCGCCTTTGTAAATCCTACCAGTGCCGCCTTAGATGTTGCATATGCAACCTCACCCGGATCAGCTACCATATCTCCTGTTACAGAGCTTGTAACTACGATTGCACCACCGCCATTTGCTATCATGCTTGGAATAACTGCTTTTGCCACATTCCATGCACCTTTGACATTAATATCAAGATGTAAGTCTCTATTTTCAAATGTGTCGTCTTCAAGAAAGTCTTCAAGAACACATACACCCGCGTTACATACAAGCACATCAATCTTTCCATATGTTTTCTCGGCAGTCTCAACAATTCTTTCAACACTCTTGTAATCAGATACATCAACCTGAACACCTGTTGCCTCATACCCTTCGCTTTTTAACTGCTCTGCAAGTTCAAGTACCTTAGGTCCTCTTGCTGCAAGCACACATTTTGCACCATACTTTGCATACACTTTGGCGATTCCTTCACCGATGCCTTTGGATGCTCCGGTAATTACTGCAACTTTTCCTTCTAACTTTCCCATAACGCCACGCACCTTTCTTAGTTTCCTGAAATGTAAGAAAGGGGCACGAAAGCTTTTCACTTTCGTGCCCCTTTGCACTTCGACACTAACTATAGTCCCAAGTGCGTGAAATTGCAACAATAAAAATATGCGTTTTTTCCTTAATTCATAAGGTGATTTTCTAAAAATTTCTTTATTCGTAAAGTGGGTACTTATCTGTAAGTCCCTTAACAAGTTCCATTGCCTTAGCCTGGTTGGCATCTACATCATCAACAAGCATAGCAATTGCTTCTGCAACAACATCCATATCAGCCTCATTGAAGCCTCTTGTTGTAACGGCTGCTGTACCAAGTCTGATACCGCTTGTTACGAATGGAGAAGCCGGGTCATTAGGAATTGTATTCTTGTTACATGTAATATTAGCTGCATCAAGAAGCTTTTCAACTTCCTTACCAGTCTTGCCCTTGCTTAAGAGGTTAACAAGCATAAGATGGTTATCTGTACCACCAGATACGATATCAAAACCTCTGTTCATAAGTCCGTTAGCAAGTGCTGATGCATTCTTAACAACATTTTCAGCATATACCTTAAAGCTTGGGTCAAGCGCTTCCTTTAAGCACACTGCCTTACCAGCAATAACATGCATAAGAGGTCCGCCCTGGATTCCAGGGAATACAGCCTTGTTAAGCTTGAACTTCTCTGCTGCCTCTGCTGAAGCAAGAATCATACCTCCTCTTGGTCCACGGAGTGTCTTATGTGTTGTTGTTGTTGTAACATCTGCATATGGAATTGGGCTTGGGTGTGCACCACCGGCTACAAGACCCGCAATATGTGCCATATCTACCATAAGTAATGCGCCAACTTCATCACAGATTTCTCTGAACTTCTTGAAGTCGATTGTTCTTGCATAAGCAGAAGCTCCTGCAATAATCATCTTAGGCTTGCATTCCTTGGCAATTCTTAATACTTCATCATAATCAATAAATCCGTCTGCTGTAACGCCATAAGGAACGATGTTAAAGTATTTTCCAGAAATATTAACTGGTGAACCATGTGATAAATGTCCACCACAGTCAAGGCTCATACCCATAACTGTATCTCCAGGATTAACAAGTGCAAAGAATACAGCTAAGTTAGCCTGTGCTCCTGAATGTGGCTGTACATTTGCATATTCACAGCCAAAAAGCTTCTTGGCTCTTTCAATTGCAAGTGTCTCAACAACATCGACATACTCACAGCCGCCGTAATATCTCTTTCCAGGATATCCTTCTGCATACTTATTAGTAAGAGGGCTTCCCATAGCAGCCATAACTGCCTTACTTACAAGGTTCTCAGAAGCGATAAGCTCGATGTGGCTTCTCTGTCTTCCAAGTTCATCATCCATAGCCTTTGCAAGGTCTGGATCATAGTTTAATACTTCATCAAATGAATACATATAACTTCCTCCCATTATACTTTAGTGAAACAAAGTGTCCCTAATTACTTATGATATAATTAAATTACGAATTAGTCAATTTAAAGTTATGAATTCCTGCTTTTTTTAATATTTGTTTCTGTATATCGACTGCAACTCCATATCCCTGCTCCTCAAGTTCATATGTTGATTGTTCAAGTGCCATCTCAAATTTTTCAACCATACTTAAAAAATGCTGCGTTGCTATTCCTTTTCCAAGACCAAGTTTCTTTGCCTCATTCTCAAACGACTTCTGATTTATATTCCTTATATCATATTCGCCATCTATGTTAAGCGACATTTTCTCTGTGCTGCTGTCATATATAACAGTACTTAATAAATCATATGCCGGAGCTAATCTTATTCCTTTTAAATCCTCACTATATAAAAGAGCAATATTTTTAACATGATTATCTGTATTACCTATAAGATAATTAAATATACATAAATCCCATAGCCTTATCTGATCTTCAATTGGATTGCTTGAATAATTTTTTATTAGTTCAAATGCATCTGCTAAATAATCTTTCCCGTTTTTCTCGTATTTTTGTGACGCTGTAATTCCAAGTGCCTGTGCAAAATCCTCCTGATGAAGTCTTAATGGAACTTTCTTCCCCATTAATTCTTTGGATGTATCTAAAATCTTTCTGTCATATCTTTCAGTTGCAAATAAAAAATCATTTTCTTTATCATTAAGATTAATAATAAAACTATCTGGTGTCCTAATTCCTAGTTTTCTTGCTGTCAGCAAACATAACTGTTCATTAGCAACAATCTTTTTTAACCTTACATGGCTCTGCTTTAATATATGTGTACTTGGTGCCAGTCCCGCTGGCTGATACCATTCATTATTATTCCTGTCATAATATAATCCGGTCTTTCCTGATGCCCCAGCCAATGATAAATGTGATTTAATAACCAGTTCCGCTGACTTAGTTGCACCTTCTCTTGCAAATTCCAGCAATTCTTCATGTGATAATAATCTGTAAGAAGATTCTGTTATATTCATATCACCTTCTACTATTCTTATTGCTCCCAGACACTCGCTTCCTAATTCTGAAAGAACTGATATATAATCATTTTCATCAACATGAAGCCAACCCGCAACACACCTTCTTGTATATCCTTCTGGTAAAAGACTTTCAAAAAAGCATCGTGTTCTTTCTGGTGAAAAGCTTCTTTCATCAAGCGGTAAACTGATTGATATTGCTCTTGAAGATTTATCTTCTATATATTCCTCTGAATATGAAAATACAGCATCGTCAGAATTATGCCCTGTAATACTGCCAACATTAATCATATTTCCATTACATTCAATATATACATCTAAATTTCTCATTATCTCCCCCTTACATTAATATTAATATCAAGTCCCAGAATTGAAATTAACTGCATTACTTTGCCAATCTCAACAGTTGTTTTACCTCTTTCTACATCTGATATAAAACTTACACTAAGACCAGTATATTCTGACAAAAATGCCTGCGTATACTTTAATTCTTTTCTCCTGTTCCTGATTATATTTCCAAGCCCCTCAGAATCAGTTATTTTCATAATATTCACCTCAACGCAAAAAACAAGCCGTACGGCTTTATTATACATATTTTCTCACAAATAAAGCCGAGCGGCTTTGTTTTGATAAAAGCATTATAATATAGCCGTACGGCTTAGTCAATTTTCTTTTGTTACATAATTTCATTTTCTTGTAATAAAATAATATCCTGCGATTATTAATTTATATTGTGCCTTATGGGTATAGTATATATTTATCCAATCAGAACTTTTTGCCTTCAAACAAAAAACGAACCCACCCGAAGATGAGTCCGTTTCATAGTCTTAAACCGGCAGATTCTTCATACTCTCAAGACTTATAACAAGTGTTGATGTATTATGAAGAAGTGCTGAAGTTGTAGGCTGTATGACGCCCGTTACACCAAGTGCAATAAGTGCGGAATTGAATCCGACAATCACACGGTAATTTCTGTTAATCTTCTTAATCAGACTGTCACTTAATTTCTTAAGCATAAGTATCTGGTTAAGATCATCTGCGCCGACAGTGATATCTGCAATCTCTCTTGCAATCTCAGCACCATCACTTATGGCAATACTTACATCTGCTGCTGAAAGCGCCGGTGAGTCATTAATTCCATCACCAATCATAATTACCTTTCGTCCGGCTGCCCGCTCTTTCTCTACAAACTTAGCCTTGTCTTCTGGAAGAACTTCTGAATAATATTCAGTAACTCCAACCTTTCTGGCAATAGAGGCGGCTGTTCTTTCACTGTCTCCGGTCATCATGACAACCTTTGATATTCCGGCCTTCTTAAGCCCTTCAATAACCTCCGGTGCTTCTTCTCTTAATGGATCAATTATGCATATAACTGCTGCAAGCTGACCGTTAATTGCCATATAAAGATGTGAGCAGTCATCTGGAAGACTGTCAAATAACTCCTGCTTTCCCGCTGGAATTACACATGCCTCATCCTCAAATACAAAGTGATGGCTTCCTATGATAACCTTGCTTGTATTGATAAATGTTGATATTCCATGTGCAACAATATATTCAACCTTAGAATGCATCTCTTCGTGCATAAGGTTTCTTCTGCCAGCTTCATTAACAACAGCCTTAGCCATTGAATGTGGAAAATGCTCCTCAAGACACGCAGCTATTCTTAACAGCTCATCTTCCGGCATTCCGTTAAATGAATATACCCTGCTTACTGTTGGCTTAGCCTTTGTAAGTGTACCTGTCTTATCAAATACGATAGTATCCGCTTCAGCAATTGCCTCTAAGAACTTACCGCCCTTGACTGTTGCACTCGCCTGACTTGCCTGTCTTATTGCTGCAAGTACCGTAATAGGCATAGCAAGCTTCAATGCACATGAGAAATCAACCATAAGTATTGACAATGCCTTAGTAGTATTGCGTGTTAACAGATATGTAAGTGCAGTTCCACCAAGTGAATAAGGTACAAGCTTATCTGCAAGATGCTCTGCTTTTGACTCAAGACCTGATTTTAACTTCTCAGATTCTTCAATCATCCTGACAATCTTGTCATATTTGCTTGAGCCTCCGGCACGCTTAACCCTGAATACTATCTCACCCTCTTCTACTACAGTTCCTGCAAATACAGAAGTTCCCTCACCCCTTCTTACAGGCTCAGATTCTCCTGTAAGTGAAGCCTGATTAACCATAGCCTCACCACTGATAACAGTTCCATCAAATGGGATTACATTACCCATCCGGATTATTACATTATCTCCGTCCTTAACATCTTTCACAGATACCTGTACTTCTGCATCATCTGTCTTTAACCATACCTTATTAACGTTAAGTGACATCGTTCTTGCCAGGTCGTCAACCGACTTCTTGTGTGTCCAGTCCTCTATTATCTCACCTATACCAAGAAGAAACATTACTGAACCAGCTGTATTAAAGTCTCTTCTTAAGATAGAAACTCCTATTGCAGTTGCGTCAAGAACTGGCACTTCAAGCTTTCTGCCAAGCAGTGTCCTGATTCCTTTATAAATGTACTTCATTGAAGATACTGTTGTTAATACCGCACATACCGGTGCCGGAATAAACAATTTCTTAGTCATTCTCCACAACACCTGATCTGCCAGCTTTTCAGTATAGTGTGAATTAATTGCCCTTCCTGATGTTGCAAGAACATCTTCAGGAACCTCTACATTGCTGTATCTGAACTTAGCAATAGCTTCAATCACGGTCTTTCTTGAACATCTGTACTCAACAACTGCATCAGCAGTTCTCTCATACACCTTTGCATTCGTAACGCCATGCAGATTCTTAAGATAATACTGCAAGGTATCTGCCTGTATAAAAGTCATGCCGGAAGCATCCATGTGAACACGGATTCTTCCGGGCACATCATGCTTTATTGTGAATTTCATACTCTGTTACGCTTCCTCATCTTCATCTACTGAATCAAGTACAACTTCTTCTGTGTTATACTTTGTCTCATTGATTGTCTTAGCATCAGCATATATATCTTCACAGTTTTCCTGAACAGTTGTAGCTGTCTTCATTATACATGATTTAGCTCTTAAAACTGCTGCTGTGCAGTTAGTATAAAGTTTCTTGGCGTCCTTGCTTGTGAGAATCTTGATTCCTGCTGTTCCAAATAATACACCTGCTGCAAAAAGTCCTGGTTTCTTTAAATTATCAATTTTCATACTGTGCTCCTCTCTGTCCATATTGGACAATAAATGTTTCTTAAGTTTGTCGGTTATTATATTACACATCATGTAACATTTCTACATAAATCCACTTATTGAGAAATCTTCTCAATATAGCAAAAGGAGAGATGAAACAGTTTCATCTCTCCCTTATTAGTAAATATTATTTATTAACTGAAACTGCCTTTTTCCTGTCAACTACACTTGTTATCTTCTGATTCTTAATGTATCCGCAGGCTTCTAGCCCTGACTCAATAATTTCACTCCATTTGCTTTCTGATAAATTAATTGACGAATCATCGTTTAATCTTACAGTATAACCGCCATTATCATTCTCATCACAAGTTATCCTGTACATATTCTTACGGTTAATTGCACCTATTTCTTCCAGTGTATTAACCATTCTATATACAGTTGCAGCTCCTATTTTAGGATCCTTCTTTACTGCCTTGTAATAAATCTCTTTACAGCTTGAGCAGTCCTCTTCAAGAATTACATCAAGAAGCATAAGCCTCTGTTTAGTTATCCTACAACCCTGCTGCTTGAGACGAGAAATAATAATGTCTTTGTCTTTATCAGGATTTCTGACCACCCGTTACCTCCTTTTAATGGCAGTGGCCTTTGCATTTACCGCAGTCACCACCACATGTGAACGATTTACCGTTTTTCTTGTCGTGTACCATACTGCGTACAATAAGTGCAACTATAATCACCAATATTACTCCTACTATAATTGTTCCCAGCATAATTACACCTCCGATAATATATCATTTAATTACTTTGTTGCATTTAAAAGCTTCTTAGAATCAACCTTTAATGTCTTACTTTCCTTATATGGTCTGAATAACAGATAGATGAAACCAACAATTATAAGAATTGCGATTACTGTGAATACATTAAATGCTGTGTCGCCAGTAATAAGACCAGCAATCTGGTTAATTACAAGACCTACAAGGTAAGCATATCCACACTGGTATCCGATTGCAATCCAGAACCACTTAGTGTTGTTCATCTCTCTCTTAATAGCACCCATTGCTGCGAAGCAAGGAGCACAGAGAAGATTGAATGCAAGGAATGCATATCCGCTTACTACTGTAAATGTAGCTGCCATGTTAGCATATACTGTTCCCTCACCTGCTGAATAAAGAATACCCATTGTACCAACGATGTTCTCCTTAGCAACAAGACCAGTAATAGAAGCAACAGTTGCCTGCCAGTTACCAAATCCTAAAGGAGCAAATATCCATGCAATTGCCTTACCAATTCTGCCAAGAATAGAGAAGTCAATCTGATCATCTGCAAGCATTGTAAATGTTCCATCAACAAATCCGAAGTATGTTGTGAACCAGATAATGATTGTTGAAAGTGTGATAATTGTTCCGGCCTTCTTGATGAATGACCATCCACGCTCCCACATGCTTCTTAATACTGTACCAACTGTTGGAAGATGGTATGCTGGAAGCTCCATAACGAATGGTGCCGGATCTCCAACGAATAACTTTGTCTTCTTTAAGATGATACCTGAACAGATAATTGAGAATATTCCAAGGAAGTATGCTGATGGAGCAACCCATGGAGCACCATCAAAGATAGCTCCGGCAACCATTGCTATGAATGGAAGCTTAGCTCCACAAGGAATAAATGTTGTTGTCATAATTGTCATCTTACGGTCTCTGTCGTTCTCAATTGTACGTGAAGCCATGATACCAGGAACACCACAACCTGAACCGATAAGCATTGGAATGAATGACTTACCTGAAAGACCGAACTTACGGAAAATTCTATCCATAATGAATGCTATACGTGCCATATAACCGCAAGACTCAAGGAATGCAAGGAATATGAATAATACAAGCATCTGTGGAACGAAGCCAAGTACTGCACCAACACCGGCTACAATACCATCAAGGATAAGTCCCTTTAACCAGTCTACACAACCAATTGCATCAAGTCCTGACTCAAGAAGCACTGGGATACCAGGAACCCATACACCATAATTAGCAGGATCTGGAGCTGCACCATCATTGTCTATACACTGTTCAATAGCTTCCTTAACACCAGCTGCATCTGTTGTCTCTGTTGTTACACTAAGATTTTCCTCATCTTCTACATCATAATCTAATGTAAGATTAGCTGGAACTGTGTTTTTAAGTTTCTTTAATGCTGCTACTGCTGCATCTGAATCATAATCATCAGCTTCTGTATCAATAGCATCTGCATACTCTTCACCTTTATCACCAAGGCTGTCGATATATGCCCCGATGATTGCATCTGAATCACCATACTCATCAGCTACTTCTTCGTAAGCTGAAGTGCCAATTCCGAAGAGATGCCAGCCATCACCGAACACACCATCATTTGCCCAGTCAGTAGCAATTGTACCAACTGTTGTAACAGAAACATAATATACGATAAACATAACAACCGCAAAGATTGGCAGCGCCAAAATTCGGTTTGTCACAATCTTATCAATCTTATCGGAAATCGTAAGTTTTCCGGATTTTGCTTTTTTCAGGCAGTCATCAATGACAGATGTTATATAGCTGTATCTCTCATTTGTAATAATACTTTCTACATCGTCATCAAATGCCTCTTCCAGAGAAGAAATCTCACTGCTGACATCCGGCACGGAAGCCATCTGCTCAACAATTTTATCGTCACTCTCCAAAAGTTTGATTGCATAGAAACGTTTCAACTCATCTTTAATCTGTCCGTCTAACATTGACTCAACAGAATGAATTGCCATCTCTACTCCTTCAGCAAATTCATGAACCGGTGCTTCATAACCTTTCTTTGCTGCAGTCAAAGCCTTTTTCGCAGCATCCTCAATACCGGTTCCTTTCAGGGCAGAAATCTCAACCACGTCGCATCCAAGAACTTTGCTCAGCTCTTTTATGTTGATGACATCGCCATTTTTCTTTACAATATCCATCATATTGACAGCCATAACAACCGGAATACCAAGTTCCAGAAGCTGTGTCGTCAAGTACAGGTTACGCTCAATGTTCGAACCATCTACAATATTTAAAATCGCATCCGGTC
>ERZ832317.4453-NODE-4453-length-13564-cov-3.260567_pt1 | contig 13564 bp, 20 predicted proteins | sample MGYA00519695_ERZ832317 | MGnify/ENA primary metagenome ERZ832317 (study PRJEB31850, sample SAMEA3708726) | human gut metagenome | biome: human gut; feature: human-associated habitat; material: faeces | place: China | collected 2014 ...
ATAGCAAAAACTTTCTCGGGAATAAGAACTGCATTATTTACATTTACCGGAGCGACACCGGGCTTATTTTCATAGCCCGTTTTAGCCGTGATAATGGTTGTAGGTGCTCCCGGCGTAACAATGAACTGGCGCCCCAAAAAGCGGGGATTCGTTGCATAGTCTCCAAATCCAACGACATCTATTGTCTCAGAAATTCCGCTTTTAATTGCGATAAATGCGCTTGTCTTACCATAGCCGCTAGGATTTCTGAATGTGATTGCAAGTGCTTTAGGCTCTGTGACAGTCGGGACTTCAAGCATTTCATTATTTCCAAGCGTAGAAAGGTCAAATTCCTTTACCAGCTGAAAACTAGGTTTACCGGTTGCTGTTTCTAGCGCCCGATTCGCCACGGTTGCCGCCGCCTGTGCCGTCTGCGTAGCATTAGCCGCCGTCTGATTTACAGCATCCAGCTGAGCCTTAGTAGCCCATTCAGCGGGGCCTTTGCCGTTGAAGGTCTGTGCATTGACCACATCAGGCCATGCGATAACAACCATAGCATTAGCCGAATTCACCCATGCGACATACATCTCGCCGCCCTTGACAGTTTTCTTACTGCCGTCCAGCGCCACAATGTCGTTGACAGTTTCCTGATAACTCCAAGTGTTAGCATCACCAGCCGCAACGAACTTGAATACAGTCACATTAGGCGTAGGATTCTGTGACAGCTTCAACAGGTTAGCGGATGCAGTAGTGGTGTAAGTAGGCACACCGCCTTTAGTCTGGATTTCATAGATAATGTTATCCAAACTCTCAAAGTTCGCATTGGTGTTCAAGGGGTTGAAAATGTCAGCGGCTTCACGCAGGTCAAGTTTCAAGTGTTCAGTCTGAGTGCTCATAAGAATACCTCCTTAAATTAATGCTGAACAACAAAGTTCTTTGCGTCAGTGATAAACTCCTGACAAGTTTTATTGTAAGTGACAATCTGCGTACAGGTGTTATTCCTGTCACGCATTTCTCCACAAGTCAGGGCGTCAGGGGCATGGAACATACAAAGGAAATCAAACATCGCCTGAATGGTCACATACTTACCAGTTAGCAGGTTATAAACTTTTGCGTTTTTGATATTCTTTGTGATAATGTCCGGCAACTGCAACAGTAACATGGCAATACTTGCATCCGTGTAAGCATTAGCCTGCCGCAACATAGTTTTAAGCTCTGCTCTCGCGTCTCTGATTTCCTGCTCAAGTAGTGCAATCTGTGCATTTACGAGTTTCTGATAGTCAGCAAAAGCCTTGTCCTGCTTAGCAGTGTAAGCGGCAAACTGAGCGTTAATGTCAGATTTGAAGGCCTCAAATTCCGCTTCAAGCTGTGCGAAGTCACGCCGCAACAGCCCAATCTGCTGGTCAGTATAGGCGTTAGCTTCCTTTAAGATTCTGTCCTCAATGCTGTCAACTTTCTCGTCGAGTTCTTTGATTTTCTTTAGAATCCAGTCCAGATTCAACTCATGGAAATTTGCATAGGGAAACTGTTCAAATAGTCCCATAACAATACCTCCTTAATAGATTTGTAGACAGAACCTATTCTTGAAACTGTTGATAATAACGTCTATTATATTGTATTCTGCAATTTGCCGTTCCTGCTCAATCATTTTTTGTTTAGTGTAGAATCCTGTATTGCCGCTAATCTTGCCCTCTCTGTCAAGTAGTCTCTTGCCAGTTTCATCGGTGACATTTCCGCTTTTAGCGGTGACATTAACGTTCCCTTCATCTTCTTGCGTAGTGTCACCAATGTCCTGTTGGCTGTCCTGCATTCTCTCAGTTGGCGTGAAGTCAGATTCATTGTAAGCACTGACATATTTATTCTGCCCGTGTTCAATCTCATTCTCCCGGTGCTGTTTACTAGTGCCGTTTGTTTCTGTCGTACTGGTTCCAGTTGCTTCACTGTCTGTGTTTCTGGTTGTGTTTTCGTCTTCTGTCCAGTTTTCTTTTCGGTCGTAGTTTTCAATTGGGTTGTATTTAAGTACAGTTGTGTTGTACAGCTTCTGCCATACAGGTAGTTCTTTTGCGCTCCATCGCCCAATCATTGCTTGCATGAAATAGGCGTCAGGGTAAATGACTTCCAGTTCGGCAGTCTCTGCAAGCAAGTTATCCTTCACCAGCTCAATGTCCACGCCTTCCGGGACAACCAGCTCTCCAAGGATTCCCTCATTTAGGCGTTTTAGGCCCAACAGGCTCACCGTCGCCGACATTATCAACACCTCCTTCGTAAGCGTCAGGGAACCGCCAATCAACAGAAATATCTAGGCCAAACATATTGTTGGTAGCTTTGATAGATTCCTGTAATTCTTCAAGCCACATAGCGCACTTGCTCTGCGTCTCAACGTTGTTGGCGTTCACCTCGTCAGTTACAAGACGTTCACGCTTATCGGTGTTAGCGTTAGGAATACCAATGTCGGTATCAAACATTGATTCAATTTTGCGCATATCGCTTAGAATGTCAGAGCTAATATAAACCTGCTTCAAGTTCTGCTCAAAGGCTTCCCACGCTTTACTGCCGTCATCCTTATAGAGATTCTTGTCGATAACCGTGCATACCTCACCGCTTGCAACACGGTCATACATCTTTTTGAAACTTTCTGCGGCGGTCTTGTTACCTGCCGCAAACACATAGGCCAAGTGTGTATTCATCAAGTTCATGCCGACAGATTCAGCACACAGCGCAAGCATATCCGCATAATAGCCCACAATGTCCATGATACCGCCATAGTCAGGCTGTAAGCGGATAATTGTACATTGGCTTCCTATTCTTGGCTGTAAATTGCCACGCAACAGGGGATTAGTGATGATTGCATTGGTGGGCTGGTAGAAAACATTGTAACCAGTAAGAGTGCATCCTTGGGGAATAACTCCAAAGGTGTTGGTGTTTACTACAGCCAAATACCCCCAGCAGTACAGCACATAAAGGAAGTAGTTTTTGCTCCAATGGTCAGGCAGTTTCCACTTAAACAGAGACATAGCTTTCTGCAATAGATAACGTGCAAAGTACTGTGACAGCGCCGTGTTTCTGCAATGTACAGTGGATGGGCTTACTGCTGAATTAGCTACGTTGATATAATCGTAGCTTGCAGGGATTCCATTTCCAATCAAGTTATCAGCTCCTTTCTTTTATTTTAAATAGTAGCCAAATTGGAATATTGCTAGGTGTTGGCGGTTCCTGTCCTGTAATATATTGATACCAATAATTTGCTCTCGTGCTTCTTATCGGCTGGGGCTTTACTTCGGGGCGTTCATAATTGTAAAGCCAAACTTGCGCTAACTTAGAAGGAGCTTCCTGCGATAGCGTGAAATCCTCAAATGTCATTGGATATATGTCTGTACTTATCCATTGCAAGCCATTGTTTAGCTCATAGATAATCCGCTCCATTTCCTTTTGACCGTTGTCTTGCCAACCCTCTCCGGCCCAATCGGAATAATGTGTGTACGGTGTCCATTGGACAAGTCCATAACCGACTTTTGTTTGTCCGGGTGCCGGAGGCGTTAAACCTTCCCAGATTCCGGGGTTGATTGTTGATTCTGATTGCATATTGCCAAGCATTGCGGCAATGGCGTTATCAGTCCACCCAGCAGAGCGAAAAAAGTAGTGGAGAATATCCACGTTGTTTTGCATTTCAGAAATGGAAAGGTATCTGTTTCCGCTAATCCACGCCATACTCTCACCTACTCATAGAAATACCCTGATTCCATGTAGTTCTTAATCATCTGGTTTTCTTCTTTAGTTCCTGGGATTGCAATATCTGCATGCATAATCATCTGATAGCCGGGCACGTCAGACAGTTTGCGTGTTTTGCAAAGAGGGCGGCCCAAGTCAGCGTTATCTTCGTCAACTAGCAGGTAGCAAACAGTTCTAAGCTGAACTGTGTAGTACAATGAGGCCAGACTGCCATTGGCAGAAAGCAAAGTTGTTTGTGGATATGCGTTTTCAACGGCACTACCAATCAAATCAAACATTCCGCCAGCCAAACCAGCAGGCCCGGCAACTGCTCCGCCAACCGCCGCTTTGATAAGACCGCTTCCCATTGTTTTAAGAACATTTAAGTCTTTACTCGCCATCTGCGCTAGTTGAATAGGCACACCAATTTGTCCATATTGTACTGTAACAATACCAGTACCAGCATCAATGCGGATACGTGCCTGATTGGCAATCATATCAACAGCACAGTTAATGGAAAGACTGTCTGTGACAATCAAAGATGGGTCAAGTACCATCTGGCCAATGCCGGGATAGTATAATGTATAGGTTGTAAACGGCTGTTTGTTAAGGTAGATTCCTCTAGTTGTAGCTTGTGGGTGTCTAGGCACATCCAGTGTACTTGTGAAATACTTGATTGTTCGGTTTAGCTGGTTGCACGAAACATCTAATTCCCACCATCCGATAGGGGTTTTAGACAAGGGTGTTACACTTCCATCAGCAAGTACAGAGATTTCAAAGGGATACCAGACACAAGAAACAATGTATTGTAGAGGGTTGAATAAGATTTTTACAAGCTGTTCGGAAATGTCTGTTATATCTCCCGCATAAAGGGAAACGTCCCCAAGCAGATATTCCAAAAGGGCGCTCATCTGCTTCTGATTGAACGCATAATAATGAGCCGCTCCCATGCCGCCGCTAGCATTATTCACAATGCCAAGAACATAAGTACCACTTGCAAGGGCAGTTGTCCACGGGCTGGTATCTTCCGTTACTGTGATATTAGGAGGTTGCTTTGTTGGGTAGATAGGGTCTAGTATTCCGCCATCAAACGTATAAGAGCTACGTTTAACGTATTGCGTACTCGCTCCGATACTCGCCTTCCAACTTGCTAGCACATCAACTTCCATATGGGCAGTCCACAAATGCCCTTCCGATACAGTCCAATCTCTAATGAAATAATATCTATTCCCAAGATCTGAAATGTATGCGTAGTTATAAAAAGTTGGATTTCCCTTTAGCCCAAAATCAAAGGTAATTTCCGGCCTTAACAAGCTTGTAGGCATTTTAAGAACTGCTTGATGGTTCCGCTGTGTAGCACTTGCATCAGGTCTTTTTGTGCTGTTTTCTCTTTTTCTAAACTCATAGAGAGTTACTGTTAACATAGGCCCCTCCTTATTATAGGGGCAGGGAAGGAGGATACTTCCCCACCCCTCCAAGTGCTTAGTCAAGCAACAGCAGAACGCCCTTCTCGCTCATGTCCATGATAGCCCTGAAGTTCACATGGTCATAAGTGTTCCAGTAGCCACCCTTAGCGTTGAAAGGAGTGACAGCCGCCCAGTTGTTCACCTGTGCATAGCCCAGTGCTTCCTCGTCAAAGATAACGCCAAAGATACCAGCCTGTTCAACTGCTTCGCCAGTAGTAGCGATACCAGTAGTGCTGGTATATACAGGAGTAACGCTAATGGAATCAGGAGTTTCAATAGACTGCCAGAAGTTCACGCCCTCATAGTCAGTGTATTTCAGATAGTTGTCATGGAAGCTGTTAGCCTTAACCATAGCGTCAAACTGATCCATAGCTTTAGAATACAGGTAGACTTTCTGCTTATTTGCGGGAGTATGTCGCATGACGTGCTTCTCGTTGATAACTGTCTGATACATTTCGGAGCGTTCAGTCATCATGCGGGAAATATTTGCGATACGCGCATACACCCACTGCATAAAGCTTGTGAAGTTGTCGGGCTGATAAATGCTCTGTGCAGTAAGTTTAAGGCCTGTCTGTTCATTGTACTCCGTCAGTAGATGCACAACTCTCGCACTCTGCTTCTCAGCCAGCAGAGACCCGATATAGTTGGCAAGAATACCTCTTGCAATGTTCTCTCTGTACTGTTCCAGCTTGTCAGAACGGTTTCCGGTTACAAGGGAGTTGAACCGCATGAATTCCTCGGCGCTAGTGAAGGCGACATCCATGTTATCCTTGAAAATAGTATAGCTATTTTCATAGACAGACTGTCCATAGAAGTTGACCTGCAAAATGTCAGGCTTATTCAGGGCGTACATATCTACACTTTCGCCTTCGCCAAGCGCATTAGGTGCTTTGGTGCTATCATAGCCAACAGGCCAAATGAACCGGGCATCGTCCTCAATGGGCTTATCTGCAATAGACAGCTTACGGACTGCATTGCCCCAACGCTCCATAGACATTTCAAGTCCGGAGAATTTACGGCTATAGGGTCTAATGCTGAAAATCGTTCTGCCCCACATCTGAGACATTGCGTTCAAAATAGGGTCGTACCCGGTCTTTAGTGCGGTCTGTGCTACACTGACGAACTCGCCAGGAGTGCTAGCGGCAATTACCGCCTGTCCAGTTGCCTGTTTAACAAGGCTCTGCAAGATAGTACCAGCCTGAAAAACAGTCATATCATTTACATTAGGCATAATTATTTATCTCCTTTCGGTGCGGGATTAATAATCTCCGCAAGAATTTCTTCGGGGGTCTGAACTTTGGGCTGATTCACATTCATAATGTTACTGCCCTGAACAAGTCCAGTCAGCTTCTGCAACTCTGCAAGTACTGGGTCAGCAGGCTGTGCCGGAGTAGGAACAGGCTGTGCCGGAGTAGGAACAGGCTGTGCCGGAGTAGGTGCTGGCTGATTAGCCACCATAGAAAGTCCTGCAATCTGCTGTGCAGTAAATCCCGCTTTTGCAAGGGTCAGAATTTCTTCCGGTTTAAACATTCTGTCTCACCGCCTTAATAGCATATCCGTTTTCGTCCCAGGTAATCTTATACTTACCCTCTTTACACAACATGTCAATCTCCCGACCAGCCATGCTAACATCTCGCTTCATAAGGTCAGCAAGCGTAGTAGGAACGATTGCAGACTCGCCAGCGTTGAACCCATCTTTCATTTCCTGCTCAGTCCAACCACTATTCTCACGGGGAGTGAGTTTCAAATTGAAACCAGCATCCGCAAGAGCTTTATTAATGACTGCATAGGAATCGCCATTTGTAAATCCACGTCTAATGATTTCTGTAATGCTCATATTATTTTCTTCCTTTCTTTAGATAGATTAAAATTACATGCGGAACTCTCCGCATAGAATACACTTGCCGCTTCTCCCTATCAAAGTATGCCTGACTACTGCCACCGCAATCCAGCATAACAGCATCACGCCAGCCGTAGGACTTCAACAGACTAGCAAGCTGTTCAGGTGTTTTCCTTGCTCTTGTCCCGTCTTTGCTTGCGTACAGGCAAAGACGAGTTTTACCGTCAATTACTTTAGTTCCGATTGCAGTTCTGCCTCGTCTGCCTCCCTGTGCTACATTATAGATAGGGCGCTTATTTACTTCGCCACCCCTAAGAATTTCGGAACATGCAATATAATTCATAAAGCCATTATTTGGAACTAAATCCATGTGGAAATTGCTAGGGTCATCCCAGACATAGCCACGATATTTGTATGGCCCCTCATACATGCTTGTTCCATCTACACGTAGCGGACAAACAGGTTTGCCGTTCCTCATGTTATACAACGTGCCATTAATTGCATAGTCAGCACCAGTTTCCGCAATAATTGTGGACATCAACATGCGATTGTATGATTTCTTGCTTTTAATTAACTTGTTATTGTAGATTTCAATGCGGTCAATATCTTCGAGGGGAATAGATACCGCAATTTCACTTTCCTTCCGTGCTCCCATAATTCACCTTTTCCTTTAAGAGACTTACAACCTCTTTCAAATCTCGCAGGGCTTCTGTGTTCTCCTTAACAACCTCAGTCCAACGCTCACTTTCAGACGCATGCGCCTCTCGCTCTTTATTCTGCATCCAAAACATAACGCCTACACAAACAATGGGGAAACCAAGATTGCTAACAAGCTGGGTAATAGTTGCAGCGTCCATATCATTCTCCTTGTAGCCGGATTTTAGATTGAGAAGGGGGTTTCTTGCCCCAGTCAAGGGCATGCACCAGCTTCCGGCTGTGACTTCGTGCAACCCCCTTCTCGATTATTAAAATAGCACTATCGGAGATACTTTGTCAACAGGTTTTCACAAAGATACTCCTCAAATGTTATTTTCTGTTGCATATAGGCTTCCCAAAGCCATCCATACATCCGCTTAAACCTCTGAATATCGGCTTCGCTATCGGAATATTGTGGGGGACTTCCGGCCTTGTGCATAGAGACATAATATGTGCCGTCGGATTTGTGTCGGTAAACACAGATTTTCGATATTGCACACACAGGAACAAACTCCTTGATAGGTCTGCTTCCTACATTGCCCATGTCATTGAAAGAGAATTTGTTATCCAGTGCCATTTCAGAAAAACGTGTTCCTTCTGTTGCTTTATACAGAACTGTGTTACGTTTTTCTTCTGAAATTGGTGACTTCTGTAACATGTACAGGCAGATGCCCCGATGGTTGTCTTGATAGACTTCTCTACCTTTCTCTAACATTTCGGTTGCTTTCTTGACAAGATTGAAACCAATAAAGACAGGGTTTGCAACATCGTTTGAGTTTGCTAAGCAAAGAAGTTGTACAGGTTTCTTTCCTTGAAGCTCCCTGTTTCTGTTTACGGTTTCATAACAGTTCATAAGAGCTTCAAATTCATTCTTAATTGGTCTTTCGTGACGCTCTGGAATAAATTCATCAAATATCATAAGGTCAACGTCAGAAGCGTCAAAACCTCTAATATTTGAGAACGTTGACAGTGCGGCTGAATATCCAATCGGCTTACCGTCTGGAATCTGCTTTCCATCTTCATTTTCTTTGAAGTAGTAGAACGCACTGTTATATTTTGTAACAGGTGAACAGCTAATGTTTAAATTCCTGTCCTCACATATTCGCTTGAATGGTGAAAATTCAGGTCTTGTTACAATATCAGCTTGCGCTTGCGTTCTTCTTATGAATAGGAATGTTCTTTTTGCTTCCAGACATTCAACCAAACTCCCATAGGTTTTGCCTGTCCCTCGCCCTCCAACTGCAAAATTGAAGGGCAAGGAACGGCTCAATAGTTCATGGATATTCAGGTAGCCGCTATCTAAATAAATGCGGCTCATATTGTCTTAGAGAAGGGTACAGGTAATGAATTCACGGCCAGCCTTAGAAGTGCCAGAAGTGACGCCGACAGAGAAATCTTCACCTTCCATCAGGGTCGCAATGTTCAGGAAGTCCTTCTTGAAGGTTACGCTGTTGGTAGCATAAACGGTACCGTCCTCGTCCATCACACTCAGAACCTCAACTTCCTTGTTGTCCTTACTGTTAAAATCTGTGTAGATGCAATACGCATACACGTCAATGCTTGCACCGATAAAGTTCTTCATCTTCTTAATTTCGGCGTCCATGGTCATCTTGTACAGTTCCTTCTTGTTCAGTTCCTTGCTAATCTTAGTGATAGTCATTGTTCTTTCTCCTTTAAAATAATTTTATTTACCACAGCTACGCTGTTGGTTACAGATTATAATAAATAATGTATGCTTTCACAATTCTATCAAATTCTTCAAGAAATTCATCAAACGCATCTTCAACAGGGGTACTATGCAATCGCTCCCAAAGTATTAACATTTCTTCCATACATTCATGGTCATTCATATTCATACCTGCTTTCTGTCAATAGTCGTTTATAATCAGCTGTCAATCCTAACGTGTAAGTGCTTGGTCGTAAGCAGACATTAGACGTAATTTTTCCTGTTCTTCCTTCTGCTTTATATTCTGAAACGCTGGGCTTGTCATTATAAACTGCTTCAAGTCCTCCTGCTTTCTCAAATGTGAATCCCTCGTGAAATGCTGTGATACCTCCATGGGCTTCTAACTCCTTTCCTCCAAGATTCTTTGAAACTCCTGCAATCGTGCAAACCAATTTATCTTCTGGTGTCTCTCTGTAAACGTATTTCTTTGCACCCATTGTTCTAAATTCACACATATCATGTTCTTTCTCATAGACACCCATATAATGTGTGATTCCAGACGGGTCTGTTGCATATGCTCCACTTTGCTTACTGTCTTTAATACGTTCTGCGTTAAACTTATCAAGATTTATCTCTCCAAGGTATTTTACAGAATCCGTATCGCAGTATACAAATTGCGGAGCATTGGGGTCATCTATATCACCGTGTGCAAGCTGTATTCCTTCTTCTAAACGGTATCTTGCCCACGCTGTTACCCACACGCCCCATTGATACGCAAGGAACGCTTTCTTGTTATAGGTTTCAAGTAGTTCTGCTTCATTATCGTGCTGTTCAACAAAATCATCATTTTCAAATAAAATAGACTGCTTTACGGGGTCTTGTGCGCACATTCCATACAGCGAATTGAGTTTGTTCTTTGACTTCATATATAGAAGTTCTTGACCATCAACATTTTTCAATTCTGTCTTGTAATGGTAGTATTGGCAAATTGTTTTTATTAGCGGCTTTGGCAAGTATCCATACCTAGCAACCGCCATATCATAGAATTTGATATCTGTCCATGCGTATTCTTGCAGTAGGATTTTCAAATCTACGTCAGTAATGGTTGTTTCAAGGTAATCGGCTGAAATAATTCTTCCGTTATCAATCAGTGGTTTTACAATGTTCCGGCATTTAGAAAGTGATAAATATGGGCACCCCCAGTCATATCGCTGTAAATGCACACCTGTGATTGCTACTCGCATTAAACACGCTTTTTGCCGTTTCCCCAGCAATTTTATTACTTCTTCGTATGGGATATCACCCATTCGATAAAATTCACTAATAGGAAACTTACAGTTACACATAACGTCAGGGTAACTGCTGGAGCGGTCTGCACTGTGTACATTATGTAACGTATAATTTGTATAGTATCTGTTTGCATGAGTATTTCCGCCTCTAAATGCTTCTCGCAACATTTTATAGATTTCATAATCTGGTAGTTGACCTTTAATGAAACTTTGCGAAACCTGTGACATTGCTTTCTTTGCATCACGCCGAACATATCCTGTTGAAGTTAGCGGAAATGTATAAAGATTGTCATTGTCGTGGTTCATTTCAATTTCAATTGCTTCTACCAAGCCTTGAACATCGTGAACACAATATGCAATTTCATCATCTGTCATTTCTGTCCAGGGAAATCTAAGTTTATCGTAGTTAAACGTGCCAGTCAGTTTTTTGTGCTTAACGCCCATTTTCTTAGTGTATGTGTCAAGATTCATATTACTATGAATATATGAACATCTGAACTCAAAACATCCTCGCATGCTACACTTTAAAACTTTACGCGATTTTATTGCGAATACTTCATCCGGCTGAAATTGGTAAATCCCTCTCAAGAACTGAAATTCATAAGAAAGATTATGAACGAACACAACCAGAACATCATCAGCTAGAACACTAGCCAATTTACGTTGAAACTTTTCAAATTCTTCCCACGTTCTCCCTACTACTGTTATTTCATCGCCAAATTGCCATTGCCAAATATACATGATAGATTGTTCAATGTCAGCTAGGCGTGTGGTTTCAATGTCAAATGCTGTGATTACATCCTTATATTTTATTCGCTTCTTAGTTCTTTGATTCCCGGATTTCCTTTTCACTAACGGTATTTCATATAGCCAATCGTATGGAAATTTATCCGGTGAAATAATCATTTCAAATAGTCTCGCCAATCTTCAAGAAGTTGCGCAGATGTAACTTGCTTTGAATTTGTTTTCAATCCGGTTTCTTCAAAACGTTCTTTGTCATTCTTCCAATCTCTAAATGCGTCTGCAATTACACGAGATTCTGCCCTAGTTGACACTTTTGCATGTTTGAATGTCTCTGCATCTACATCTTGCCCATTTACGGAAAGCGCGTTCTCAAAGAAATCTACCGCAACCATGGAACCATATCCGCGAAACCTTGAATCTTTCCACGCCCGCATAAACTCGCCGAACTCACTATAATTTTCTTCTGTGACAAACTCGTAACCGTGTTCGTGAAATGTTTCTATTGCCTGTTTACGGGCCCGTTTAATTCCCGCTAGTGTTCCTCGCCGTGCTGTTATCATCCTTGCTACTTCTGAAAGCTGTACTTTCATTTGTCCGGTTGTCAATTTTGACGCCGGACGGAAACGGCCTTGATTGCGCTTGAATGTATAACTTTCTCTGCCTATTGGAGATTTGGACATTTCTCTAAGTCGTTCTTGTGCAATCTTGCGTAGCCGTATATACTCAGATTTAATGTTTTCTGGTGTCCATATATCAGCGTGTCTGATTGCATATAGTGTATAATACTCTGGTGTTGCATGTGGGTCAAGAATTTCTCCCGTTTCCGGATTCACTAGCCTTCTGACGTTCATAGCGGTCAATCTCCTCTCTTATGAGTAGTCGGCACAAGGCCGACGTACTCATATCACGTTCACAAGCTATCTGCCCTATGCGTAGCTTAACATCTTCCGGGATTGTCATATTCAGGTGTCCGTAAAGATTTCGTTTAGCCATTCAGGAAAATCCATCCTTTCTGATTTGAAAGTAATTTTAGTGTCCGGACATTCAGCATAGATTCTACAAATGTTTTCATATGCTGTATGAAAACTAGTAAAACGATATTCACGCTTCCCTAACGTTTTCCACCATACGGTGACAACGTATTCAACATAACATTTTTTCATTTAATGGCCCTCCATGTATAGGACAAGCCGCAACTTCCGCAGTAATCATGCCGGAATTTTGCAATATGCTGAGCATTGGTGCTAGTGTAGCCATATACACACCGCAAAAAATCAATAAACACGGGGGCGGCTGTTGGTGTGGCCTGATAGACAGCGGCTACAATCGTGTTATAAGACCGCAAAATGATAAAATGTGTTGTTCTGTAAACGTACGCTGAACAACTTCTTAAGCGTTCCCAATACTGCAAACCGTCAACGCTAATTTCTGCGTTGAGTTCATCAATATACTGCTCTACGATGGCGTTATCTGCAATCTGTTCTTTCTTTTTCATGGCTACTTCTCCTTTATTTTTATAGTGGCCGTATATGTCCGATACCGCAGACAATGTTTCACGTGAAACTTAGAACGTGAACTTTTCCTTTTCTGCCTTGGCCTTGGGCCGGAACTGCTCATAGCAGTTGTCTACTGCGTCACGGATGGCCTGGAACATGGATTCAACTTGCTCTTCGGTGTATTCGTAGTTAGCGGAAGCGCAATTGCTCAAAATATCCAGCTTGTCAATGACACTGTTGACACGAGGACTTGCGATGCGGATAAATTTCTCGTTCTTGCTCTCGTTCTCGGGGATGATGGTATTAGTCTTTGCCATAGTAATATACCTACCTTTTAATATATTTTAGGCGTTAGCCTATGGGCAAGGGCTTTTAATGGTTGAACCCTTGAGAACCAATGTTTCACGTGAAACTTAATTATATTTCTCGCCCGTCAATGTCTCGTACATTTCAAGCGCAACGGCGAAACGTGCGCAGAAATAAACGGATCTAGGGTCACTCCTACCGATATTAGTATCCCACCAATGAGCCTCATTAGAATATTGTTCTACAAGTTTGTGCGCCTTGGCTTTTCTTTCTTCAGTAGTCATCTTGCATACCTCTTTCTTTATTTTATTGTTTGCTTTGTTCCTCCCTCTTTCTGATTATATTATAACACACTTTGCGCAGATGTCAACACT
>ERZ832317.4462-NODE-4462-length-13542-cov-4.482761_pt1 | contig 13542 bp, 11 predicted proteins | sample MGYA00519695_ERZ832317 | MGnify/ENA primary metagenome ERZ832317 (study PRJEB31850, sample SAMEA3708726) | human gut metagenome | biome: human gut; feature: human-associated habitat; material: faeces | place: China | collected 2014 ...
CTCTTTTTCTTTTGGTCTTACACCTAAGAATTTTCTTTCTTCTAAATTATTTTTATTATAAAATCTATCAATTTGTCCACATGTTTTTTTACATAAACCACATTTTATGCATCTTTCTTCATCAACTTTTGGAGTTATAAATCCCTCATCATCTTCCTTCATACTAATTGCTTTTACTGGGCAAATTTGTTCACATGCTCTACAACCAGTACAGTCCTTTTTATTTAATATTTTTATATAATTAAACATTTTTACAATTATATTATAAAACAGTAATATTCCCAATGTTCCTCCTGATGAGAGCAAAAAGCTTAAATTTAATATAGAATATGGGTTTATAATTAATATTACTAAACTTGCCAAGCTTAAATTAGTTAAACTATCAGATTTTCTATTTAATAATTCTGCTAAAATATATAATACAGTCATTATTGTTGCTCTTACAATTGATTCGCTATTTCCAACTAAATTGCAAAATACAGTTACAATTATAATTAAAATAATATTTTTTTCAGATTTTTTACATCCTAATATCATATATGAAAAAAATAAAATAATGTATGTCATATGCATTCCAGATATTGCAAGTATATGTGATAAATTGCATATAGAAAAACTATCTATAATTTCTTCACTTATATTTGATTTATCACCTAATATCAAAGCACTACATATGTCTGCCGAATCTTTAGGCATTATTTTATACAGTTTTTGTTTTAAATTTTCATATAATTTATTTACTAAAATATTATATTTTGACATTTCGCCATTACATATTACTTTTATGCTATCATTATTAGCAGTCACAGTTCCAAATATCTTTTTTGTTCTTAAATATTCATTGTAATTATATCCTTTGTAATTTCTTTGATAATCTGATATTTCAAATTTTCCCAATGCTCTTACTTTATCTGCGTATTGAATATTATTATTTTTCTTTGTTTTGAGAATAATTCTTATGTTTTTGAATTTTTGTGGATTAGTTACTTTCATAATATATTCTGCATTGTAATCTGATTCTTTATATTTATTTAATATTATCCCTTCAATTTTTACCTCATCTATATTTGTATATTTATTATATCTATTACAAGTTATATGCATATACATACATGCACACAAAACTACAATCATGTATGCAATTATTAGTTTATTTTCACTTCGTATAATCATATATATATTTAATATTGTAAATAGAAAAATGGAGATTATATTATAAAAATATAACCCCCATATTAAACCACATATATAACTTATAGTAATTATAACAATTTTCCTTTTCAAAAATACTCCTTACTATAAACCCCTATTATAAAATTCTTCTAGCTGTTACATATCTTTGTTGATATGAAGCTGATGATAATGAAGAAATTGTTACACCTGTTTTTGGATTTGATGCATGAATAAATTGCCCATTTCCTATATATATTCCAACATGACCAATTTCTGTTTTAGCAGTATTTTTAAATATTAAAATATCTCCTGGTTGTAAATTACTTTTACTTACTGCTACACCATCGTTTGCCTGTGTTTTTGAAGAACGACTTAATGAATATCCAAAATGTTTATATACATATTGAACAAATCCTGAACAGTCAAATGAACTTGGTCCATTTGATCCATAAACATATGGATAACCTTGAAATGTTTTTGCATATGCTACAATTGCATCTGCAGATTTATTAGTTTCTGTTGTAGTTTCTTCTTTTTGTTCTTCAACATTATTTTCCTCATTGTTTTCAGTTAAACTATTTGAACTTCTTGATGTTGTTTCAACTTTTTTTGATGAAAGCAATGATTTTTGAATATATGCTTTTTTTCCATTAATATCAACTATATACCAATCACCATCTTCACCTGTTACAGTTACTTTATCGTTAGTGTCAAACTTTTTAACTACACTTGATGATTTATTTGCTTCGCTTCTTGCATTTACAGATGTTCCTTTTACATAGTATGTCTTTGATGTTTTTTCTGATTTTTTATCTTCTTCCTTTTTATTTTCATCAGCTTTGACATCATTATTTTCTGTTGTAGTATTAGTATCATTATTGTCTTGATTTTTTGTATTATTCTCGTCATTATTTGAAGTTGTTTGCTCTGTTACAGATATCTTTGCTGTTAATACCCAACCTTCTTTTGATTCATTTTTCACATAAGACCATGCTCCTACTGAACTTAATACTTCATATTTTTCTCCAGATTTTGTCTTATTTATCTCATCACTATTAATTAGTGGTATTATTCTTATTGATACTTCTTCTGATACTGTAGCTTGCTTAATTTTTGTTACATTATTTTGTGTTTGATTTTCTGTATTATTTTGTGCTTGTGTATCATTTTCTGTTGTTGTATTTTGTTGTATATTGTTTTGCTCTGTTGTAGTATTATTAACAACATTTTCTGTTGTTGTATTTTTATTTTCACTATTTGTTTCATTTTTTACTTCATTTTTAGTTTCGTTTTTTGTTGTATTGTTATTGTCTTTTACTTTAATATATTGTTTACTAACATATCCAACTTTATTTCCACTTTTTATTTTACACCAATCACCATCTTCACTAATTATTTCTACTTCTGTATTTTCATCAAGCAGCTTTAATATTTCTGATGACGTACTTTTATCTTTTCGTAATCTCAAATCATTTGTAGTAACAGTACCAGTTGTTGCAAATACTGTTGTGTTAAAACATAAAAATAAACTCAAAGTTATGCCAATTATTATAATCATAACCATACTTTTTTTATCTTTCATTTTTCATTTCTCCTTTTTTGAAACTGTGGTTAGTATACCTTATTTTTACAAAAAAGTCAATTTTTTCTACGGAAATAGCAAAAAAATAAACCATGAATAATTTTCATGATTTATTTTTTATAATTAAGTAAAAGCATAGTTTAACTATGCTTTATATGAATTCATATTATATTTATATAAATTTCAATTATTTTAATTATCCATTAACTGCATCTTTTAATGCTTTTCCAGCTTTGAATACAGGAGCTTTTTTAGCAGCTATTTTCATTTCTTTACCTGTTTGTGGATTTCTTCCTTTTCTTTCAGCTCTTTCTCTTACTTCGAATGATCCGAAACCTACTACTTGGATTTTTTCTCCGTCTTTTAAAGATTCAGCTATAACATCGATTAATGCATTTATTGATGCTTCAGCATTTTTCTTTGTGTCTCCTGTTTTAGCAGCTACTGCCGCAATTAAATCAGATTTGTTCATTGTTCATTACCTCCTATTGAATTTCATATTATGTACTTTATAATTCCGGTCTATTGCAGATTTATAAACTACTATAATGAATATTCGCCAAATTTATGCAAAATCCTTCTTTTTTCATCATTTTTTCTCATAATTTTTATTTTTTTCTGAAATTAGGAATAAATGGTATAAGACCTAACTCTTCTTTGTTCAAAATTTTTAGAGCAATTACAGAAAGAATATACATTAATCCAGCGATTACTATTGCTAATATTATAGCTATATTTTCTATAAATATACCTTTTAAGAAAAAATAACTGTAATATAAAGCTGTGCTCATTATACATGACGCAATTACAGGTTTCAAGATATATTTGAAAAAATTTAATTTTACTTTTGTATATTTTTTCATTACATTAAAACTAATACTGAACGCAATCAAATGACATACCATTGTTGCAACACATGCCCCTGAAACACCACCAATAGGATATATTATAGGTAATTTTATTAGATTAATATTTAAAATTATCTTTGCAATAACTCCAATAAATATTGATATTGTCGGTATAAATACCTTACCAACACCTTGTAATACTGAATTTGTAATTTGCTCTAATGCTATAAAAATCATTGAAATCGCACTAATTTTAAGTAGCATGCTTCCACTGTTACATTTAAACAGAAGTATTAATATTTGATCAGAAAAAGCAATCATTCCAAAACAGCATGGTAAAACCAATAATATTGTAAATAACAAGTATGTTTTTATAATTCTATTTAGCTCTTTACCATTTTTTTGTGCATTAAGTGATGATACCATTGGTATAATTGTAGTTGCAATTGCAATTATAAAGGAAACTGGTAAAGATGATAATACATCTACTTTCCCGCTTAAAATTCCATATTGTATTTTTGCACCAACTTCACCTATATTTTCTTTCAAAAATCTAACTACTGTAACAGAATCAATATTCCTATTTAATGAAGCCAAGATACTACTTAATGATATCGGAATTGAAACTCTTAAAATTCGTTTTGCATATCCCCTTTGAAATCCTATTTTAATATCTTTTAAATTATTTTTTTTGTATAAATATATAAAGCTAAATAATGTGGCTAGTGTAGTTGCCAAATTTGCAACAGCTGCCATTATTATTGTATTAGCACTTGTTATATAAAATGCAATTTCCACTAAAATTATTGTAAATACTGTTTTTAAAACTTGCTCTACGCTTTGCGACTTTGCTGTCACATCTACTCTATTTATTCCATTATAAAAACCTCTATATACAGAAATTAAACACACATTAAATATTGCTGGCGATAATGCAATTATTGTATATTTAGCTTCTCCAATATTAAGTAAATTACTTGAAATAAAATCTGCAAATATTGCTAAAGAAATACTTCCAACTAAACCAATACAAGCAAAAATTATCAGTGCACTTTTTAAAATTTTTGCAACTTCTTCTCTGTTTCCAGAAAAATTTTTTTCTGCAATTAATTTTGCAACTGCATTTGGAACACCAATTGATGATATTGTAAGTAGCAAAGCATATATTTGATATCCAGAATTATATATTGCATTTCCCCAATCACCAAATCCTTGCTTGTTTGCCAAATAGAGCTTATACACTAATCCTAATATCTTTACAACACACTGTGCAATAATTAATGAGATAACCCCATTTAAAATTTTGTTTTTCATACGAAATCCTTTTTTATTTTAATTATATACGCATTTTTTTTTATTATGATTCTAAAAAAATTAATTTTTATATTGACTTTTATTTAAATACATGCTAATATTTCCTTATGCAGTAATGCAAATATAAAAAAGGAGGTCGCGTTTGTTATGGCAAATTATGATCCGGATCCTGAAAACATCTATTATGATGAAGATCAGAATGTCTATGTTGACAATGAAACTGGCGATTTGTACTATGACGACGAAGGAAAAGAACCTGTGTTTGACTAAGTTTTTTTCTTTCTCCTGTGAGCTTGACTCAAAAGGCGCTGTGATTTTTAATTGCAGTGCCTTTCTTTTTATATTTCAACAAATTATGTCAAAACACTTGAAATTTTGCCCAATTTATAGGATAATATAGAAGTAATAGTTTAATTTTTGAAAGTGGTGAAAAATTTGAAAATAATTGATAAATTCTTAAAGTTATTAAAAACTGACAGAAACACATTTCTGACATTTATATTAACTTTACTAACTATATATTTAACAATAGATAGAGTCACAGAAATTTTAATTATGATATTTACAGGAATAGGAAGTTCATATTGGGGACCAATAAAATACGCATTAGCCTTTTGTTGTCCTATATTTGCTTTCCTATTTTCATGTAGTTCGAAATTTGCAAAATCGGAAAAAACAAAGCTATCATTTTTTTATTTGTATATAATAGCTTTATATATACTAATAATTTCAATGGCTACACAAATGGTTAATGCTGGATGTTGGTTATTACTTTTATCAGCACCATCATATCCTATAATTGCTACAGAATTTTCAAGCTTAATAGCACCTGCCTTTCGTAGTATTTCGCTTTATTTTCCACTTACAACATTCTACCCTGTAATAAAATGGTTAATTACAACTATAAATGATACTCCAGATATTTGTGAATCAATTTACTCTTATTCAGGTATAAACTTATCTAATAAAGAAAAGACAACTACCGGCGAATACAGTTGTGAAATAAAACTATGTACTGATACTAATACTGGAAAAAGTGTAAAAATTTCAGAAGATAAGCGTTTTGAATCCATGTTAGTTGTTGGTGTATCTGGCTCTGGAAAAACATCTTTAATATTTGAACCAATGATTGCAAGAGATATTGAAAAGAAATATTTTTATAAGAAAACATCAAAAGAATTTGGTTTTGCAGCATTAAAATCAGGACTTGCTAATTTGAATTGCCCTTACGATAATGACTATATAAATAAAAACTTTTCATTAAATATGATTTCACCAAATTCATCAAAGGTTTCTAGTTATAAATCTTGTATGAAAAAATTGATTTATGCCACATCTGATGATAAAATTATTTATAGAGATTTAGGTTTAACATATATATCACCTGATTTTGAATCTATTTCTCGTATATTAAAAGTTGCAAAAAATTATCATGTTAATGTTAATCTTATTGATCCAAATTCTGATGATTCACCTGGATTAAATCCATTTTCATATGATAATCCATTACAAACCTCTATAATTATATCTACTGTTTTAAAGGCTTTACACAGCTCAAATCAAGCTGATATGGATTTAAATTTAGGAGTTCAAGCAAATTTTGCCACACAGGCAATTGAAAATTTATCTATACTATTAAAAGTAATGTACCCAAGAATGCATGATGATGAACTACCTACATTAGAAGATATGTTAAATGCATTTAATAATTTTGATATAATTCAAAAAATGTGCGAAGAAATGGAAAAAGATGAAGAATTATCTAAGAAATTCAATATATTATTAACATACTTTAAAAAGAACTTTTATAAAGAAAGTACCTATCGTCAAGATACAGAAAAATATGTATCTTCTGCAACAACACAACTTGATAATTTATTAAGATATCCTGGTATTAGGAATATATTATGTAAGAGAACAGACAACTTAAACTTTGACTCAGCTTTAGCTAATGGTGAATTTACACTATTATGCACACGACGTGGAAACCTTGGAGCCGCAGCACATACAGCTTTTGGATTATTTTTCTTATTATCAATGCAATATGCTGTACTAAGAAGACCTGGAATAGAATCAACTAGAATTCCTCATTTTTTATATATTGATGAATTTTCTGATTTTATATCTGATTCTACAGAACCAATATTTACATTATATAGAAAATATAGAGTTGGATCTGTTATATCTGTACAAAATTTAGATCAACTAAATGCAAAAAATAATAAATATAGAAAAACAATTATTGCTAACTGTGCACATAAAGTTGTATTTGGAAATAATGTTCCAGAAGATAATGACTGGTGGTCTAAAGAACTTGGCGAAAAAAGTAAGTGGAGCTTCAATAGAACATATGATACTGCAAAAGGTGAATATACAGCCAGCCTTGGAAATATTAAAAATGAAAAAGTTGCAAAATATAAACCTGGAAAAATACAAACAATTAAATTTAAACAATGTATTTACAAAGTACGTGATTCAGGAGGAAAGAGCAGTGTTGGTATTGGTTCATTGAATTTTATTGAAGCCAAATATAATGAAAAACAACCTGTAACAAATTTAAACTTTGCGAAGTTTACTAATGGAATGTCTGATGATAATCCAGAGTCAGCAAAAAAGAAAATAAAGAAAAATGTTATACCTACATTTGTAAATGACGATGATTCTGAAGAAGAATTAGATCCAATTCGTTCAAGTAATTTTGATTCAATATTTGACAATGCTGATGAAGGTGATGCAATAATCTCACCAACAAATAAGAAGAATAAAAAAAATAATAATTAAAAACAAAAACATCTTTATTAATTTTTAATAAAGATGTTTTTTATATTCAAAAGATTGTAACTTATCTTCCCTGCTCATATATAACAAATTTAATATTTTATTAATACCATAACCAATAAAAAAAGGCTAACAATTATTTTGTAGCCCTTTTTATTATTAATCTAATAATTTTATTTTTGTATTTTTTATTTTGTATTTTCCAGTTTCTTCATTTAATACAAATTCAGTTAATGATTCATCTAAATTTTCATCATTTTGTTTTAAATCAGTTGTAAAATATAATTTAATTTTGTTTATTAATAAATCATTCATTACAATTGTTTTAAATGTTTCAGCCATATGCTTATCATCTTCACAAACAATTATTAATTGAGGTAAACTTCTAAAACCTGAATCCATTGGAACAAAATTATCATAAAAGTCTTTATAAAATTTCATTTTATCAATCAATTTTTTTTGCCAGTCATCTTCTCTTCTTACAACTTCGAATACGAAATCTATTGATTTATCATTCTTTGTTAATTTTATTGCTCCACCTGTTGCTTTGAATGTTTTTCCTGCCATTTTAGCAGTAATTGATGGCTTTGGTGTATAACTATCAAATGCTTTTACTTTTCTTAAATATGCTATTATTACCTGATTTCCTGCTAATCTCTTTTTTATCATTGCAACTGGTTTTGTATTGTCTGTTGGTTGCCATTTACATTCTTCTCCTCTTGAATTAAGTAAATATTTTCCCATTTTTTCAAGACAATAAATTCTATAAATTCCTTTACCATCATCTGAATTAAAATAATATCTTGTTAATATTTTTGCTTTTACTAATTGATCTAATTTTCCATTTAATTTATCTTGAGATTTTATTTCAAAACCATTTATTTCTAATAATTGGAATAATTGTCTTGAAGTAATAAATTCAAATTCATTTACTAATGATAGTACCTTAAAATGTAAATCGTTTATATGTCCCAAATTTATTCTTTGAATAATTTGATTCATAGAAACATATCCATCCTTACCATCAAATACCTTTATTTCACCTTCTCTAATTGCAAATGGTGATGTTACCGCTTTTATTTCGTTATCTTCAACCACAGTATTTTACCTCCTATAAAAATATTTAAACAATTATTAATTTTATTTTTTTCTTCTCTGGTATTATTTTTTTGACATAAACATTAACATTTTGTCCATATTCAATTCCATCTTTATACTCAGCTAGTCCAACTAGGTTTGGCTTTAGCTCTATGAAAATTCCGTTTTTTGATTTTTCCACTTCTCTTGCTTTTCCAACTATTGTTGTTCCAACTTTTATGTCTTGAATATTTTCTTCCCATGTTCCTAAAAGCTCTTTGTATGTTAATATTATTTTGCCATGCTCTTTATCTATTGATTTTACCATAATATTTATCTTTTGTCCAATATGTAATCTTTCTTTAGGACTTTTTATTCTTGCAACTGACATATCTTCAATATGTACAAGTCCAACAACGCCTCCGCCAATTTCAACAAAAGCACCATATGGTTGTATACTTTTAACAATGCCCTTTAAAACATTACCTTCTTTTACATCGTTTTTTAGCCATGTTATAGCATCTTGTTCTACATCTTTTCGTGATAGTATGTAATTATTAGATTCATCTATTCCCTTTACTTTAAATTGAACATACTTGTTTACTTTACTTGTACTAATATTTGTTTTATCATTTTTTCCTATTAGTTCAATTTCATTTCTGTTTATTATTCCTTTTTTATTTTCACCAAAGTCTAAAAGTAAATTATAATTTTCATCACATTCAGTTACCTTTGCCTCTAATATTTCTTGTGTTTTTATAGCATTATCTAACATATTACTATTTATTGTTCTTTGTTTTTTAAACCATCCTTCTGGGATGAATTTTTGATATCTCATTTTTACTATCTCCTTTATCTTATGTATTGTGTTTATTATATAATTAAATTTATTGATTTACAATAGTTTTTACCTCTTCTTTTGTTAAAAATCTCCATTGACCTATTTTTAGATTTTTAACATCAATATTTGCAATTTTTGCTCTATGTAATGCGATAACCTTTTTTCCGACTGTTTCGCACATTTTTCTTACTTCCCTATTTTTTCCTTCATGTATTATAATTTCCAATCTAGAAATGTTTTTTTCCTTATCTATTTTTAATATTCTTACTTTTGCTTTTCCTGTAATATATTCATTATCTATTTTTACACCATTTTTTAATTTTTCAACATCATTTTCATCAACAATACCTCTAACAGTTGCATTATATGTTTTTTCAATTTCATTTTTGGGATGTGTAACTTTATTTATAAAATCCCCATCATTAGTAAGAATTAGTGCACCAGATGTGTACATATCTAATCTTCCAACTGGTAATACTTTAGTTTTGTTACCTTTTATTAAATCTAATACAATTGGTCTATCAAATTGATCTTTTACAGTAGTTACATATCCAACTGGTTTATTTAGCAAAATATATTCATATTCATTATTTTGCTCTATTTTTTTATTATTAAAAATAACTTCATCTTTTTGTGGATCAACCTTTGTTCCAAGTTCAGTTACAATTTTACCATTTACTTTTACTTTTCCAGCTAAAATATATTCTTCTGCTTTTCTTCTTGAACAAACTCCTGAATTTGCAATAAATTTTTGCAATCTCATTTCTTCCAAATTATTCACCTCTTTTCAATCGTTCTTCGCATATATCAATTACTTTTTTAAAATAATCTGGAAGTTCCGCTTCTAAATGCATTTTTTTGCCAGTAATTGGATGCTCAAAATCTAAGCTTTTAGCATGAAGCATTTGACCCTTTACATTAAATTCATTTTTACCATTAGAATATACTTCATCACCAATAACAGGATGTCCAATTTCGGCCATATGAACCCTTATTTGATGAGTTCTTCCCGTATCAATTTTTACCTCTAGTAATGTATATTTATCATATCTTTTTAATACTTTAAAATGAGTTATTGCTTCTTTTCCGTCTTTGTCTATAGCCATCTTTTTTCTGTCTTTTTTATTTCTAGCAATAGGCATATTAATTGTTGCCTCATTTTCTTTTATTATTCCCCTTACTAAGGCAATATATTTTTTATTTACTTTTCTATCTTTTATTTGTTCACTCATTTTTAAATGTGCTTTATCATTTTTAGCTACTATTAATAATCCAGATGTATCTTTATCTAATCTATGTACAATTCCAGGACGTTTTTCTCCTCCAATTCCAGATAAAGAATCTTTACATATATTCATTATTGCATTTACTAATGTTCCATCTTCATTTCCATTTGCTGGATGAACAACTAATCCCTTTGGTTTATTTACAACAATAATGTCATTATCTTCATATATAATTTCAATTGGAATATCTTGTGCTTCTATTTTTGATTCTTTTGGCTCTGGAATTTCAATTTTTATTACATCACCTTTTTTTACTTTATACGAACTTTTTTTAATAGCATCATTTACTAATATATTTCCATCTTCTAACAATTTTTGAATAACAGCTCTTGATAAGTCTGAATTTTCATTTGCTATATATGAATCTAATCTTATGTTATCATTATTTTCAACTATTAATTCTTTCATTTACTTCTCCACCTTCATTTTTTAAGTATGAAATTCCAATTATAATTACTCCCACAACAATACATATGTCTGCGAAATTAAATATGGGAAAATCTACTATTTCACTAAAGTCTATATAATCTATTACATATCCTCTAAATAATCTATCTATTAAATTTCCTATTCCACCTGAAATTACTAATGCAATTCCAAACAATGTTAACCTTTTTAATTTGTTAAATTTTAACATAACGTATATTAAAGCTACTATAATTATTAATATTGTTATTATAGCAAATATTTTTGCCCCACCTTGTCCAATACCAAATGCAATACCTCTATTTTCACAGTATGTAAAATTCAAAATATTATTTATCACATTTTCACATACAATCTTTTGATTAACTACTATATATTTAAAAATTTGATCTAATATTATTAGTATTGAAATAAAACCAATATAAAAAAACTTTTTCATTTAATTAACCTCATTATCATTAGCAGATAATCTTTCATATATTGTAAATCGTCCATCATCATATAGCTCTTCATAGTTAGAATCTTTTGCAATTAATGAATTTAATTTAGAATTTGAATATGTTATTACATGTGTTACATCATAATTTTCAAATTCATTTTCATAATTTGCAGCTAAACTCGAAATGTCAAGAAAATCTGTAAAAATATCTCTTCCATCATATTCACCTTCTGAATTCTTTTTTCCATTAAATTCTGGTGCATATAAATCAGCCCTTGAATCTATAAATACAGGAATTCCTCTAAATAATAAGTAACTACCATAATTATATTCATTATATAAACGTAATTTTTCAACTCCTACTTTTGGAATTAAATCATTTATAATATAATTTGATGCAGATACTGGATATGATTTATCATCTACATAAGAATCATGTTTTTTCTCGTCACATCCTTTAAATGACATCCCACATATTAATATAGCTACTACTGAAAATACACTTAGTGTAGCTATAAAGTACGTATTTTTCTGACTTTCGCTTTTTACCTTTAATTTTATTGCATCATATAAATCACATATTAATTTCAATAAAATAAAGTTTCCAATTAAAACCAGCATTGATACCTGCCTTTGTGACATAAAACTTAATAATATAAGACCAGCTAACATAAAGAAATCTCTAACTTTTATTTTTGTTCTTGTAAATATTAATATACCTAATAATATAGTTAAAATAACCATCATATTATCATTTTTAACCAATGTTAGTGGTAAATGTTCACTTATATTTTGAGTTGTATTTCCTTCATTTGTTTTTATCAAATATGTATATGGTGTCCCTTTTATTGGGGTAATTAGACCTGTAAAGGCACAAATTACTACAATTAAAATAAGCCATTTTATATTTTTCTCTTTGTCAAATTTAAACTTATATAGATTTGACATATTTTCTTTTACTTTTTTCTCATGTATTTCCTTTTGCTCTTTTAGTCCATTTTTCTTATCACAAAATTCTTTTTCTGATATTTTTCTTTTCTTAAAAAATAATATCGTTCTTTCATACAAATTTTTATAATCTGCAGTAGTTATAAAATAAATTAACTGTTCAGCAATAAAAGGTAAATATAATACAAAATAAAATGGCCATACAGCACAATGTACATTTGCAATTATTATTGGTATAACAATTAAAGATATTGCATATCGTATTTTTTTAGTTTCTAGAAATCTCTCTATAAAAAAGTACGTTAATGCAAATAATATAAATGTTACTAGTTGAGCTCTTGCTGTTATAAAATTTTTCAAACAATATAATGATGCTATTGTCATGAAAAATGATAATATAGTACTTTTGTTTAATTTCCTATTTATTCCAAATATTACCAGCCCTAAAATAATTGATAATATACATGTAGTATAATAAATTCCTTTAAAACCACCTATACTATATATGCCATATGTTGCAACATCGTATAACCAGTGTGGATATGTATATGGCAAATTTTCATGCCACGAAAATGGGTCTTTCATATCTAGACCTTTATTCCATGGTAATAAATCAGTTATTTTATCTGTGTTTTGTACGATATGTTCTCCAATTTTTATAGTATAAAATGTATCATTTTGAAATGTTTTTGGTGTTATTGAATATGCAAAAAATGCAATAATAATCATTGAAATTATTATTATTAATTTTTCTATAAATTTTTTTGTCGTTTCGTTCATATCTTCCAATTCCTTTCAAATTTTATGTTATGATTATATCAAATCCTATA
>ERZ832317.4463-NODE-4463-length-13541-cov-3.429260_pt1 | contig 13541 bp, 8 predicted proteins | sample MGYA00519695_ERZ832317 | MGnify/ENA primary metagenome ERZ832317 (study PRJEB31850, sample SAMEA3708726) | human gut metagenome | biome: human gut; feature: human-associated habitat; material: faeces | place: China | collected 2014 ...
GAAGAGGACGAAAGGCATGCGGAAGAGACAATGAATCTTAAAAGAAAACTGAGACGCCAGAAAATGCAGGATGATTTTCGCAAAGTCAGAATCTATTATCGTCAGTTTGGAGTCCGTGCGGCATTTATAAGGGTTGGTGACAAATTAAGTGGAAAAAACGGTACTGAGTATGAAGAATGGCTGCGAAGACATGAGCCGTCCAAAATCAGGCTGTATCAGCAGAAGAGAAAGAAGTTTGCCCGGATGCCAAAGATTTCGATTGTTGTTCCCCTTTATCGGACACCAGAAGAATATCTGCGGGAAATGCTGGATTCTGTAAGAAGACAATCCTATCAGAACTGGGAACTCTGCCTCTCAGATGGAAGTGGGGAAGATTCACCGATTACAGAAATTCTGAAAGAGTATACAAAGAAGGATAGCCGGATCCAAGTGAAGAATAATAAAAAACAGCTGCATATTTCAGACAATACAAATGTGGCACTGGATATGGCAACAGGAGATTATATCGCTTTTATGGATCATGACGATCTGCTGACACCGGATTCATTGTATGAGTGTGTGGCAGAGCTGAATGAATATCCGGATACAGAGCTTATTTATACGGACGAGGATAAGATTACAATGGATGGAGAAGAGTATTTCTTCCCTCATTTTAAATCGGATTTTAATCTGGATATGCTCTGTACAACAAATTATTTCTGTCATCTGGTGGTTGTTAAAAAGGAATTATATCAGGCGGCAGGAAAGTTGAACGGCGAATACGATGGTGCACAGGACTATGATTTTGTACTCCGGTGTGTTGAGAAGACCGATAAGATCCGGCATATACCGAAAATCCTATATCACTGGCGAGCATGCGAAGGATCTACAGCAGGCAGTGCAGACAATAAATCCTATATTGTGGATGCAGGTGCAAAAGCGGTAAGAGCGCATTACAGAAGAATGGGAATTGAAGCAGAAGTCATTCCAACGAAGTATCCGGGAATGTACCGGACAAAATATCCGGTGAAACAAACGCCTAAGATATCAATCATTATTCCGAACAAAGATCATACCGATGATCTGATCAAGTGTCTGCGGTCGATCCGGGAGAAAAATACATATGAGAATATAGAAATCCTTATTGTGGAAAATAACAGCCAGAAAAAAAGAACTTTTAAAGATTACAGAAGGATCATGTATGAGGATTCCAGAGTTAAAGTTCTGTACTGGAAAGGAGAAGGGTTCAATTATCCGGAAATCAACCAATATGGAGTTGACCATGCGGCTGGAGAATATCTGCTGTTCCTGAACAACGATACAGAAATGATCGGCAGTGATTGCATCAAAGAAATGCTGAGTTATTGTATGCGGGAGGATGTAGGTGCTGTCGGAGCGAGAATGTATTACGAAGATGGAACACTTCAGCATGGAGGAGTGATCATCGGACTTGGAGGAGTGGCAGGACATGCATTCCTTGGCATAGACGGAGATTCGCCGGGATACTTTGCGAGGGCGCAGGTGATCCATGATCTGAGTGCGGTGACCGCAGCCTGTATGATGATGAAAAAACGGGTGTATGAAGAAGTTGGAGGATTTGACTCGAAGTTTGCGGTGGCATTTAATGATGTAGATCTGTGCCTGAAAATACGAAAAGCCGGATATCTGATCGTATATGATCCATATGCGGAACTGATTCATTATGAATCCAAGTCAAGAGGATATGAAGATACGGAAGAGAAAATCGAACGTTTCCACGGAGAAGTAAATCTGTTTCAGACAAGGTGGAAAGATTTCCTGAAAAAGGGTGATCCATATTACAGTCCGAATCTGACACTGGATCATAATGATTTTGGACTGAATCATCTGGCAAAAGTGGAGAGGAGATAGGAGATGTTCAATAAAATGTCTCTGTATCGGGTAAAAAAAGGATTCGTATATCTGCGGTACTTTGGACCAAAAGAGTTTCTGATACGATTAAAAGAAAGAATCCGTATTCAGAAGATTGATTATGAAAAATGGTATGAGAATCACAGACGAACAGAAGAGGAATTGGAAAGTCAAAGGCAGGAAGTATTTGCGTATGCACCCCTGATCAGTATTGTCGTGCCGGTATATCAGGCACCGGAAGAATTTTTGAGACAGATGATTCTGTCTGTATGCCGTCAGACGTATAAAAATTGGGAATTATGTATGACTGTTTCAGATGAAGAGAGACACAGAATGGAAGAAATTCTGGAAGAGGATGAGTTCAAAGAAAAAGCGATTCACCTGATCGGTATTTCAGAAAACAGAGGAATTTCTGAAAATACAAATGCAGCGATAAAGGAAGCTACCGGAACATATATCGGTTTTTTGGATCAAGATGATCTGCTCGCGCCGGATGCATTGTACGAGATGGTAAAGAAGTTGAATGAGTATCCGGAGGTCGGACTTCTTTATTCAGATGAAGATAAAGTGACGGCAGATCTGAAAAAACATTTTCAGCCGCATTTTAAACCAGATTTTAATCTGGATCTGTTGCGAGCCAATAACTATATTTGTCATTTTTGCGTGATAAGAAAAAGTCTAATTGAAGAAATAGGTGGATTAAGAAGTGATTTTGACGGAGCACAGGATTACGATCTCGTTTTCCGCTGTGTGGAAAAAACGATAATGGCGCATGTGCCGAGGATTCTTTATCATTGGAGGGTACATCAGGTTTCTACTGCGGACAATCCAATCAGTAAAACTTATGCATTTGAGGCTGGACAGCGTGCCATAGAAGCACATCTGCTAAGATGTGGTGAACATGCAGAAGTTTTACCGGAACTGGATAGAGGGTTTTATCGTGTCCGGTATAAGATGCAGGGGAATCCAAAGATTTCCATTCTGATTCCCAATAAAGATCATATAAAAGATTTGGAGAAATGTCTACAATCGATTTCCAGATCGGATTATAAGAATTATGAGATCATAATTATCGAAAATAACAGCGAAAAAGCGGAAACATTTGCTTATTATAAAACAATAGAGTCAGACCGGATCCGGATTCTGAAGTGGGAGGGATCATTTAATTATTCGGCGATCAACAACTACGCAGTAAGCGAGACTGATGGAGAATATCTGGTACTTCTGAATAATGATACAGAAGTGATTGGAAAGGACTGGCTAGGAGAAATGCTTGCGAACTGCCAGAGAAAAGAAGTCGGGATTGTCGGAGCAAAGCTTTATTATCCAAATGGTCAGGTGCAGCATGCTGGAGTCATTGTTGGGATTCGGGGAATTGCTGGTAATATGTTCCGGGGACTTCCAAAAGGTTATTCCGGGTATCTGCACAAAGCAAGTACTCAACAGGATTTGTCAGCGGTGACCGCAGCCTGTATGATGGTAAAGCGTTCTGTATATGAAGAAGTGGGTGGATTTGAGGAGCAACTTGCAGTGGCGTTCAATGATATTGATTTCTGTCTGAAGGTACGCAGATGTGGATATCTTGTAGTGTATGATCCTTATGTGAAACTGTATCATTATGAATCCAGATCGAGAGGGGCAGAAGATAATGAGGAAAAGATCAGAAGATATCAGTGTGAGATTGATTATGTACGCCGGAACTGGTCTGAAATCATGGAAAAAGGAGATCCGATGTACAATCCTAATCTTACGCTAGTGAAGTGTGATTATTCTTTGCGTGAAAAAGAAGATGGATAGAGAAAAGATGGTGGTATTTTGATAAAGAACAATCAACGGATGTTAAATAAAGCGCAGGTATGTATGGATGCGGGAATCATTGGTGCTGCATATTTTTTCTCATGGTATTTGAGATTTAAAAGTGGGGTTTTTGTGCAGGACGCAGGGGTTCTGCCGGCGAAAACGTATTTTTCAGCTTTGTTTTTAATAATCCCTGGATATCTGCTTTTGTATAGTATTTTTCAGCTTTATATGCCGAGGAGGGTAAAAAGTTACCGTAAGGAGCTGATGGATATCATCCGTGCCAATGGAATTGGATTTATGATCTTTATCCTGGTACTTTATTTTATAAAGCAGGAGCATTTTTCAAGACAGATGCTGTGTATTTTCTTCTTTATAAACATCTCGCTGGAATTTGCTTCGAGATATCTGATTCGCACAATTTTGTGGAAAATGCGAAAGCAGGGACTGAATCAGAAACATATCCTGATGATTGGAGAGAGTCAGATGGCAGAACAGTATATGGACAGGCTGAGAGAGAATCCAAAGTGGGGATATCAAGTGTTTGCCCATCTGAAAGATGAAGAGAAACTGGAAAGAATACTGGAGGGGAATGAACTGGATGAGGTTGTGATTGCGCTTCGTGCGGAGGATTATGGAAAACTGGAGCGGATTGTGGATGTCTGTGAGAAGGCAGGGGTACACACGAAAATGATTCCTGATTTTGGAAATGTGATTTCTATTAGGCCTTATATTGAGGATGTGCAGGGGATTCCGGTGATTCATGTCCGCAGAGTTCCACTGAATATCATGCGGAACAGGGTGGCAAAGAGGGCAGTTGATCTGATTGGGGCAACGGTTGCAATCATTCTTTTTTCACCGGTCATGCTGCTTACTGTGCTGGTGGTTGCCTTGACAGAGGAAGGGAGTGTGATCTACCGGCAGGAAAGAGTTGGACTGCATAACCAGGTATTTTATATGTACAAATTTCGGTCTATGATCATGCAGGATGAAGAAAAGGAAAAAGCAGAATGGTCTACCAGGAATGATCCGAGGATTACACCGGTTGGAAAGCTGATCCGCAGAACAAGTATAGATGAATTGCCGCAGCTTTTTAATGTGCTGAAAGGGGAGATGAGTCTGGTGGGACCAAGACCGGAAAGACCGCAGTTTGTGCAAAAGTTCCGGGATGAAATTCCACGTTATATGGTAAAACATCAGGTACGTCCGGGAATGACTGGATGGGCGCAGATCAATGGCTACCGGGGAGATACTTCCATTGAGAAGCGGATCGAATATGATCTTTACTATATTGAGAACTGGACAATGGTATTTGATATGAAAATATTGATTCTGACAATTTTTAAAGGATTTTTTGACGGAAGATGAAGATAGATGTGATCATACCGGTCTACAGACCGACAGAAAAACTGCATAAAGTATTGTACAGGCTCTGCAGACAGACGCACCTTCCGGAGCAAATCATTCTGTTACACACCAGGGATGGGATAAAGCTGGATGTTTCGGTTTGTAAAGACCGGGTTTCTGTTACAGAGATTCCGATTTTGGAAAAAGAATTTGATCATGGAAGAACCAGAGAGCAGGGAATCTGGATGTCAGATGCAGATATTGTGGTCATGATGACCCAGGATGCAGTTCCGGCAGATCCGTTTCTTTTGGAAAAGCTTTCAGAAGTATTAAATGAGCATCCGGATGCTGTGGCAGCTTATGCCAGACAGATACCGGATCAGAACTGTGGTCTGTTGGAAAAATATACGAGAGTTTTCAATTATCCCCCAAAAAGCCAGATTAAATCGCAGAAGGATTTTCCAAAACTGGGAATAAAAACTTATTTTTGCTCCAATGTGTGTGCTGCTTATCGGAGAGGAGTCTATCTGGAACTGGGAGGATTTCCGCATCCGGCCATCTTCAATGAAGATTTGATCTTTGCAGCAGGAGCAATCCAAAATGGATGGAAGATTATTTATAAAGCAGATGCACGGGTGATTCATTCTCATGAGTATACTTACAGAGAGCTGATAAGGAGAAATTTTGACCAGGGTGTATCGCAGGCATGTCATCCAGAAATATTTGAAAAAGTAAAGTCAGAGAAAGAAGGCATACACCTGATTTGCACACTTGTGAAAAAGCTTTTAAAAGAAAGAAAATATTTGCAGATTATACAGCTGTTTGTGGAAAGCGGGTGCAAATATCTGGGCTACCAGATGGGAAAACATTACCGACAATTACCGGAAAGTTTCATCATGAAACTGACAATGAATCATAATTACTGGAGAGAAAGGAATGATGAGGATGCTTAAAAAAATTGCAGGATGGTCATGGAAGAAAAAGATAATAGTGATTATTTGCGTAGTGTTGACACTTGTTCTGGGGGCGGCAGGTGCCGTATTCGGATATGCTGCCAGTAAAGTGAACAAAATTCAGAAGATTGAAGTAAAAAAAGAAACGTTGAAAGAGTCTATTACAGAAGAGGTGGAGCATAAAAGCGGATATCTGAATGTGGCAGTATTCGGGCTGGATTCTAGGGATGGGTCACTAGATAAAGGAAATCGAAGTGATACGATCATGATCGTAAGTTTGAATCAGGAAACTTATGAAGTGAAAATGGTATCGGTGTACCGTGATACTTTTATGCGGCTGAAAGATGGAAGTTATAATAAGGCGAATGCAGCCTATTCTTATTTCGGACCGGATGGGGGTGTTGCTCTTTTGAATGAGAACATGGATATGAACATTGAGAAGTATGTATCTGTGAACTTTAATGCCTTAGTCGATGTAATTGATGCGGTGGGAGGAATGGATCTGGAGCTGACTGATGCAGAAGTAGTCCACATGAATAATTATTGTGTGGAGACTTCTGAAGTAACCGGAAAAAGTTATAAGAAGATTGAGCCGGAAGTCGGAGGTAGCTATCATCTGAATGGAGTACAGGCGGTTTCTTATGCGAGAATCCGTTATACAGATGGTGGAGACGCGCAGCGTACAGTGCGTCAGAGAATCGTCCTTCTGAATATCATGCAGAAGCTGCAGCAGATGGACCTGACGACGATCAATAAGATTGCTGACAGTGTTTTTCCACAGATTGCAACCAATTTTTCTTTTACTGAAATTCTGAATTATGCGAAAGATTTTCAAAAATATAGAGTAGGTGAAACACTTGGATTTCCAAATGTAAGATATTCCAAAATGCTTTCTGGAGTGGGAAGTACAGAAATTGCAGATACACTGGCATCCAATGTTGCCGAGGTACATCAGTTCCTGTTTGGAGATACAGATTATCAGGTATCCGGGACGGTAAAAGGAATTGATGATGAAATAAACGATGCGCTTTCCAGTGGAAAATATGAGGAAGCAGACGAAACTGAAAAAGAGGATGAAAAATCGGAAGATAAGACATCTGAGGAAACAAATCATACAGAAACAAATATAAAAGTAACGGAAGATGGAAATACAGGAACGGATTCTGGCGGTACATCCGAAGACAGTAGCACTGGCTCACTGACGGTGACAGAACCGCAGCAGCCGGATACAGAAACACCACCGGATTACTATGAGGAAGATTACTATTACGGTGATGATTAAAGGAGGAAAGAGGAAATGAGAAAAAGAGCAAAGCGGTTATGCAGTGTATTACTTGTTGCAACGATTGGTCTGACAGGATGTGGACAGAAACAGAAGACAGAAAGTACGGCAGAGAAAGCTGATGAAAATCATTTTGTAGGAGAGTGGATTGTTGAGCCGGAGTATGCAATCAGCAAGGTTGGAGATGAAAATACGCTGTTTGTAGATGGAAGGGGAGAAAAAAAGGCAATCCTTGGAACTGTAAAAGGTGCAATTGCTACAGTATGGCAGGACTGGAGTATTACAGAAGGAAAACAGGGAGATGAGAAATGGGGGTGCATCCAGGAGCCGGAACAGCTGGAAGAGACTCTTGGCAATCTTGGAATTACAAAGGATAAAGAAATTATTCTGATCGGTGAGACCTTAGACGGATGGGGAGATGATGCGAGACTTCTCTGGGAACTCCGAGCGGCCGGATATGAAGATGTGAAGATGGTAGATGGCGGATGGAAGGTGTTGAAAGACAGTGGAATCAAGACACAGTTCCTCGCATCCAAACCGGAACCGGCAGAAGTAAAAATCGATGAAATTGATTATTCCCATGTGATGACAACCGAAGAATTACAGAAGAATTATGACGAGTACAAAATTGTGGATGTGCGTACTGATGAAGAATATGAAGGAGCAATTCTGTATGATGAAGCAAAGGGAGGACATCTTCCGGGAGCAATTCATATCCGGTACACAGATTTATTCGATGATGCTGGATATCTGAAATCCAATGAAGAACTGACAAAAATGTTTGAGGATGCCGGACTGTCTAAAGATGATGAGATCGTCACTTATTGTACAGGAGGAATCCGCTCGGCATATACACAGCTGGTAATGGAAATGTGCGGATTTGAACATACATACAATTATGATCAGTCATTCTGGAGATGGGCTGTTGTTGGAGATGTAGAATAATGGTTAGCGTTTTGATGTGTACTTATAACCGGAGATTTTGTTTGAAACAGGCGATTGACAGCGTACTTTGTCAGACGTATCCGGATTTTGAATTTGTCATCGTAGATGACGGATCGACCGACGGAACAGAAGAACTGATTAAAAGCTATCAGGATCCACGGATCAGATATTTTAAACTGGATCAGAATTCGTTTTACTGTTATGCGGCAAATCAGGGGCTTGATCACTGCCAAGGAGACTATGTGGCATTTATGAACAGCGATGATGCATGGTTGCCGGATAAACTGGAAAAACAGGTGTCAGTTATGGAACAGAACCGAATGCTTGGTGCATGTTTTACAAGAGTGTATCTGGTAGATGAGAGCGGCAATGAGATATCGGAAGAATGCAGAGATATGGTAGCACTTTTTGACAGAAAGTGTACGACACAGAACGAATATCTGCATACGCTTCTGCAATCTGGGAATTTTCTTTGTCATCCTTCGGCGCTGGTCAGAAAATCCGTTTTGGACAAGATTGGATATTTCAATCTTTTGTATCGTCAGCTGGCGGATTATGACCTGTGGCTTCGGCTTGTAAGTGAGTCAGAGATCACGATTTTGGAGGAACGGCTGATTCGGTTTCAGTGGGATATAAAAGGGAAAAAACAGATCAGCATGTCGACAAGAGAAAATTCGGTGCGTTCATTTAATGAATCTGTTATGATCCGAAAAAACTACATTGAAAAGATGTCTGAAAAAAATTTTTTCCAGTTTTTCAGGGGAGATTTTCAGAATCCGGATTCTACATCACATTTACAACTGGAATTTGAAAAGGCATTCTGGCTGATGAAATGTACAACTAAAGAGCCAGGACTGAAAGCGGCAGGGATGGAAATGCTGGAGAGGACTATGAGAGAAGAGAATGCAATGGAAACTTTAAGAGAGCATTTTCATCTGGATATTTTTGATCTGTATCAGTGGAACGGGGAACATATGTATAAGACACCATGGCTGATAAGCGAAATTGAAGAAGGAAGCCAGCAACTGGCGTATTATAAAGATATTCTCAGACAGAAAGATGAGTATATCGGGCAGCAGAAAGAACAGCTTGAAAAACAAAATGCAGCGATTGAACAGCAGCAGGAATATATAGAGGGACAGCGAAGGCAGACTGCGCATTATGAAGAACAGCTGGATGAACTTGGCAGACGGATGGAACAGAAAACAGGGCAGCTTAAGAAATATGAGGATAAGATCAGGGAGCAGGATGAAATGATCCAGACATATGCAAATTCAACCAGCTGGAAAATAACAGAACCGATGAGAAAAATCATGCGTCTGCTGAAAAAGTGATTTATAGAAAAGATAAATATACTTAATCCGGGATAAGGACAATCAATTAGTGAATAGATTGCAGATATGTTATAGTTAGAAGAAAGAAGATTAGACGAGGAGAAAAGATTATGAAAAGAACAGCATTATTTCTTGCAGGAATTCTTGCGATTTCATCACTTTCAGGATGTGGTGCAAAGAATTCGGCATCAGACAGCAGTGAACCATTTGAAGGAAAGTATGTAGTAACCGCCGATTATGTGAAAGAAAATCTGGACGATATCATCGTAGTGGATGCAAGAGGTGAAGATGAGGCGAAAAAAGGTACTGTAAAAGGTGCAGTGGCAACGACATGGCAGTATCTGGCAACCTGTGAAGACGGGGAAGCGGGGGATGCAAACTGGGGATGTATTCTTGATACAAAGCGCCTGAGCGAAAGATTAGGAGAACTTGGGCTGGCAAAAGATAAGGAAATCGTGCTTTTTTCAAATGCGGAGAAAGGCTGGGGAGAAGATGGCAGGATTGCATGGGAGCTGATCGCGGCAGGCTATGAGGATGTGAAAATCGTAGATGGCGGAATCAAAGCACTGAAAGCAGCAGGAGTTGAGACTGTCAAAGGAGTAGCAGAGCCGAAACCGGTATCGGTAGAAATTGATTCGATTGATGAAACGCATGTGATCAATACGGATGAGCTGAAAGAGATTTATGACGACTGTAAAATTGTGGTACAGATAAAGAATACAATGGAAAGACAATGTATGGGGAGGCAAATGGGGGACATCTTCCAGGGGCAATCCAGATCCGTTATACGGATTTATTTAACAGTGACAGTACATTAAAGAGTAATGAAGATCTGACCAAGATGTTTGAAGATGCAGGACTTTCAAAAGAGGATCATATTATTACTTACTGTACCGGAGGAATCCGTTCAGCTTATATGCAGCTTGTAATGGAAATGTGTGGCTTTGAAAATTCAGAGAACTATGACGAATCTTTCTACAGATGGTGTGTGGAAGGAAATCTGGAGAAATAAAAGAGAAGCAGATCAACGAGATCTGAACGTCGTATGAATATGAATGGATTTGAAAAAGCGGGACGTTGGCAATTTAGTCAGCGTCCCGCTTTTGTAACCTTTTTGGGAATAATTATTATTTTACAATTTTTTTCTTACCGAATGCAATGATTGCGCCAAGAGCAGCGAGCATTGCAACTGCGAGAGCAGCGATAGGAGCGGTATCTCCTGTCTTTGTTGTAGCAGCAGTAGTGGTTTTACCGTTATTCTGGTTTTTATTGTTATCTTTGCCATTGTTGTCTTTCTTTGTATCAGGATCAGCGACAGGATCTGTTACAAAATGCTTCTGGATCACTTCACTCTTTGCACCATTTTCGATGGTGAATACATTTGTGATTCCGGCTTCTTTGAGAAGCTGAGTTGCTTTTGCAGCACCTCTTGCACCACTGTTGCAAAGAACATAAATTGTTTTTCCTTCAAAATCTGCTTTGTGAGCAGCTACATATTCTGTAAATGCTTTTGCAAGATCATCCGGAAGTTTGTTATCTTTGTCAAAAAGTGGAAGGGAAAGGGATCCCTTTAAGTGTCCTTTGGTGTAAGATTCTGTAGAACGTACATCAAGGATCAGGTAATTCTTTGTATCAGACATTTTATTGATCACATGAGTATCAGATACATAAATGGAAGCAGCTTTTACATCTTCATTTTTTGCACCACCAGTGATGGTATGAACTTTTGCAAGATCATATCCGGCAGCTTTTAATAAAGCAGTAGCAGCTCTTGCACCACTTGCACCACTGTTACAGAGAAGATAGAGATCTTTTTTCTCAAGAGTGGCTTTGTTGTCTGTTACATATTTTGTGAAATCTTTGGAAAGCTGGTCATCTGTAGTTTTTGCAACACCATCAGCATTAAATACTGGTGTTGAGATAGAACCTTTCAAATGTCCGGCACCATAGTTGCCTGTTGCACGAACATCAAGGATTGCTACATCGTCTTTTCCAACAGCAGCAACAGCTGTTTTTCCATTTACAGCATTTCCATCTGTTCCTGACATTGCGTACAGGAGTTCCAGGCCTTTTGCACCGTTTGTTATGGTGTATACTTTTCCATCTTCCTTAGTGCTTGTGTTATAGCCAAGTTCTCCAAGAAGTTTGGTTGCTTTCTGAGCCCCTCTTGCACCACTGTTGCAGATGATGTAGATTGGTTTGTCTTCTGTTATTTTGGAAGGAATTTCTTCTTTGAAAGCTTTTTCAAGTGCTTCAGCTTCAGCTGTGTCAAGTTTGTTGTCGGCGTCAAACAGAGACTGTGAAATGGATCCTTTCAGAGTGCCTGTTTTAGCCTGTGCTTTTGTAGAACGCACATCAATGACATATGCAGTTCCTTCTTTTGCAGCTGAAATAGCATCGTTTCCAGATACAAATTTGTAACCATCTACAGTTACGAAAGCACCGTTTACAGTTTCATCTTTCGCACCACCGGTGATGGTATAAATCGTGTTTTTGTCAACACCGTTGTCTGCAAGCAAAGCAGTAGCGGCTCTTGCACCTCTTGAACCACTGTTGCAGAGAACGTATACTTTTTTGCCTGTGAAAGTGGAAATGTTGGCTTTTACATAGTCAGCGAAAGAAACGGCATAAGAATCCTTATTAGTTTCTGCAATTGCCTGTTCACCTTTTTCATTAATATAGAACACAGGAAGAGAAATAGAATTCTTCAGATGTCCCTTTGTATAGTTTTCTGTTGTACGTACATCGATGATTACTACATCAGATGAATCAACAGCAGCTACGGCTTCAGCACCGGTTACAGCGTTGTTTGTTCCAAGGAATGCGTAACGAACTTCAAGGCCTGTTGCTCCGTAAGTAATAGTGTGAATGTTGTCAAGAGAATATCCTGCAGCGTTTAATAAAACGGTAGCAGCTTTTGCACCTGCGTTTCCACTGTTGCAGAGAACATAGATTTCTTTTCCTTCAAGAGCGGAATTTCCGGTTACAGTTTCTGTGAAAGCTACAGCGGTAGGTTCATCGGAACGCTTAACAACACCATCTGAAGTAAATACTGGTGCAGAAATAGAACCTTCAATATATCCCTTGTTGTAGTTTTCAGGTGTGCGTACATCTACGATAACACCAGAGCCGGCTTTTGCATTTTCGATGGCTTTTGATCCGTCTATAGGATTACCATCTGTGCCAAGTTCCGTGTAGCGACCAGCGATATCAGTAATAACATCCGAAGTTTCTTTAGAATCATCAGCTTCAGTAGAAGCTTCTTCTTCAGAAGATTCCCCTTCAGGAACTGTTACTTCTTCCTGGTTTTCCTGATCTTCAGAAACAGTAGTCTGCACATCACTTTCTGTAACGGCATCAGCAACCGGATCAGCGGCAAAAGCTGTCAGAGAGCCGTTCGCAAGTAATGCGAAAGACAGAAATACTGGTAATAATTTTCTTTTCATTTTTCCTCCTTACTCTCAAAAATAGGTTACGATTACATTGTAACAGTTTTTACAAAAATTTCATAATTGTTTTAATCTATATATAAAAACGGAATAGATAAAATCTATAGGTATAATTGAGAGATTTTATTAAACTAACTGCTGTTTCGTGGTAGAATAAAAAGATAAAAATGAAAAACGGGGATATGAAAATGAAAGGAATTATTTTGGCAGGCGGATCAGGAACCCGGCTCTATCCACTTACGATGGTGACATCCAAGCAGCTTTTACCTGTGTATGACAAGCCGATGATCTACTATCCGTTGTCAGTTCTTATGAGTGCAGGAATTCGGGAAATCCTGATCATCAGTACACCACAGGATACACCGAGATTTGAAGAACTTTTCGGGGACGGGCATCAGTTCGGCATCGAATTAACCTATGCGGTGCAGGAAAGACCGGAAGGTCTTGCGCAGGCGTTCATAATAGGAAAAGAATTTATTGGCAATGATGCGGCGGCAATGATCCTGGGGGATAATTTGTTTGCCGGGCATGGGCTTAAGAAACGTCTTTTAGAAGCGGTAAAAGC
>ERZ832317.4467-NODE-4467-length-13532-cov-4.961861_pt1 | contig 13532 bp, 10 predicted proteins | sample MGYA00519695_ERZ832317 | MGnify/ENA primary metagenome ERZ832317 (study PRJEB31850, sample SAMEA3708726) | human gut metagenome | biome: human gut; feature: human-associated habitat; material: faeces | place: China | collected 2014 ...
TGTCGCAAGCGACCGCGCTCGGCGCGAGAATGTGCCAAGGCACATTCTTTTTCATGCGGTCATGCATTCAAAAATCATGTATCCGGAAAACATTTCGAAGCCAACCTATACTGCTTCTAAAAATTAAGAAAATCTTACAATTTCACGCAAAGACCCCAAATTTTGCGAAGTTTTTTCGGTAAGGTTGACACATATGGTCTTTTTTCATTATAATAGATACGATTGTAAAAACGTGAAAAAGATGGAAAACAGTCGAGCGGCTGTCTGGAAATACGGCGGCAGACAGAATAAGAATTCCGCTGCGGGGGATGAATTGCAGAAAACGCAGCAGAATGAGGAGATAGACGGATGAAAAAATGGAAGTTATTGGGGAAACGGGCGGCGGCGTTTCTGCTGGGCGCTGTGATGGCGGTCAACCCAGGGCTGGCAGGTACTGCAGCAGAGTCTTTGCTGGGGATCGTTAGCTATGCGGAAGAGAGAACCGCGTCGGTCAATGCGACAAACCTGAATGTCCGGAGTGGTCCGGGCACTTCGTATCAGGCACTAGCGAAGCTGTCCAAGGGCGCACCGGTTACAGTACTTGGTGAGCAGACGGGAACGGATGGCGTCGTATGGTATCAGATACGATATAGCGGAAGCGGCGGTGAGCAGACGGGTTATGTTTCGAGCAAATACATAAAGTTTCCGACTGCGATCAAATCGGATTCGGATTTTGAAAGCTATCTGACAAAGCAGGGATTTCCGGAGAGCTATAAACAGGGACTCCGGGAATTGCATGCACAATATCCGAATTGGACGTTCACGGCGTTCCAGACGAATCTGGATTGGAACACAGCGTTGAAAAATGAAAGCGTGATCGGGCGGAACCTGGTTGCGAGCAGCAGCATTTCGTCCTGGAAATCGACCGAGACAGGCGCGTATGACTGGGGAACCGGAACCTGGCCGGGCTTTGACGGAAGCTCCTGGGTACAGGCGTCTTCGGATATTATCGCCTATTATATGGATCCGCGGAATTTCTTAAATGATAAATATATTTACCAGTTCATGAAACAGTCGTTTGACAGTTCGCTTCACACGAAGACGGGGCTGCAGAACATGGTGAGCGGAACCTTCCTTTCCGGCACGGTGTCGGGCGGATCGTCGGTATCGACCGGTACGGGAAGCAGTTCTGGAAGCTCTTCTTCCGGTTCAGCGACGGGACCGGGAAGTTCGTCAGGTTCGAGCGGAAGCAGCGCCGGTCTGTCGTCTCCGATTGCTTCGATCAGCGATCATAAGACGGAGCGGGTGGCAGCGACCAATGGACCGGGCATGGCGGGAGATGGATTTTCTTCCAACAATGCAGACGGGGAGACGGCGCCGGTCAGCAGCGGCACATCGAATAAGTCATCGGGGACAACCAGCAGCACGGCTGGAACCACCAGTGGCAGTACAAGCGCACCGGGAAGCAGCACAACCGGAACAACTTCTGGTTCAACCAGCAGCGGAAGAACAAGTGCACCGGGAAGTGGCACTTCCAGCAGTTCGGGAACTTCCACGGGAGTGGCGCAGCAGTCTGCAATCGGTACTTCCTATGTAGATATCATCATGAATGCGGCATCCGAATCGGGAGTCAATCCATATATTCTGGCGTCGATGATTTTGCAGGAACAGGGCAGCCAGGGAACCGGACGCAGTATTTCCGGAACGGTGTCCGGCTATCAGGGATATTATAACTTCTTTAATATAGAGGCATATCAGTCCGGCTCGATGAGTGCGGTAGAACGCGGACTCTGGTGGGCATCCCAGTCGGGAAGCTATCTGCGCCCGTGGAACAGCATCGAGAAATCGATCCGCGGCGGTTCAGTTTATTATGGCGAGAATTATGTGAAAAAAGGGCAGGATACGCTGTACTTAAAGAAATTTAATGTGCAGGGCAGCAATCTTTATAAACACCAGTACATGACGAACGTGCAGGCGGCAGCTGCCGAAGGACTGACGCTTTCGAAGATCACGGCATTGGCAAATGCAACACTTGAGTTCTCGATTCCGGTGTATAAAAACATGCCGGCGGGAGCCTGCGTCAAACCGACGCTGGACGGCAGCCCGAACAACAAGCTGTCGGCGCTGGGTGTCGATGGATTTGCACTGACACCGACCTTTAACCGAGATACAGAGTCCTACGATCTGATCGTGGATCCATCGGTGGCAAGCGTGACGGTAGCAGCGAGCGCGATTGATTCCAAGGCAACGATTGCCGGAACGGGAACGGTCGATCTGCAGAGCGGTGTCAATGAGATCACCGTGACGGTCAAAGCGGCAAATGGAAATCTGCGAAATTACGTCCTTCACGTAGTGCGCCAGTCGGGCGGTCCGACCTACTCAAGCTCGATTGGAAGCGGCGTTTCCTCTGGAAGCAGCTCTAGCGGTCCGGCGACGGGACCGGGCATGTCTTCAGGAAGCGGTTCAGGAAATTCTTCCTCCGGCGGTTCGGATGTGCAGATTGTCGGCCCGACCTCTTCGGGAAGCAGTTCAGGAAGCTCTCCTTCCGGTCAGTCTGCACCGGGATCGAATGTGAATGGATTTGGGAGCGGCGGTTCCGGAACCCTGATTGCGCCAAATGGGGAGTCTGTCGGGAGCGCCGGCAGTCCGCAGGGGAGCCAGTCGCCGACCAGCGCGGCGGCACCATCCCAGTCCACATCGGGAACGCATGCGGCATCGTCGGTGCGCGGGGATGTCAACGGCGACGGTAAGCTGAACATCATGGATGTCCTGCTGGCACAGCGGTCGATACTGGGACTTGGAAAGTTAAGAGCGGAAGAAATCGCGCGCGCCGACCTCAATGGAAATGGAAAAGTAGATATTTTGGATGTTCTTCTGATGCAGAAGAAGATTCTGGGACTGTAGGGATATTTCACGTACCTGCGGCTGGTCTTGAGAGATGGCAGCGGGTACGTGAGAATTTGTAAAGAAAGGGAACGGTGCAGATATGGGACCGTTACCAATAAAGAATATAGGATAGGGCAGTTGAATGAAAAGGTTTAAAAATATCATATTAGGTATACTTGCGGCAGGTATGCTGACGGTGGCGGCGCCGGTTGGCGGGATCAGTGCCTATGCATCCAGCGCAAAAATTTCATTTTCCGATCCGAGTGCGACGGTGGGTCAGGAGTTCAGCGTCAATGTGAAGATCTCCTCTCAGGATGGAAATCTAGGGGCATCCGACGTGGTACTTTCCTATGATCCGTCGGTCATTGAGTTTGTGAGCGGAAATAACGCAAGCGGCGGTGCAGGTTCCGTCCGCCTGGTCGGAACGATGGATTCCAGCTCGACGAAGGCATTTTCCTATACGCTGAAATTCAAGGCAGTGCAGGCGGGAAATACTTCGATCTCTGTGGGAAGTTATGAAGTCTATGACTCAGATGCACAGGCAGTCACAGTTTCTAAAACGGGGACGGCGAGCGTCAAAGTAAAAGCACCGGCAACCTCCTCGGCGGAAGCGGCGCTTTCGTCCTTGAAGATTTCTCCAGGAACACTTTCCCCTGCATTTTCGCCAAATGTGACTTCCTATACGGCGCAGGTAGGAGCCAGCGTCGATAAGCTGGCGGTCAGCGCGAGTGCGAAGGACAGCAAGGCGAAAGTCCTTGTCAGCGGTGATTCCGGCTTAAAGGTAGGTGCTAATACCGTTGTCTGCAAGGTGACGGCGGAGGATGGACAGACAACTAAGAGCTACACGATCACAGTCAATAAGCTAGATACGGTCGATGTGCCGTCAGAGGCGGAGACAGGGGCTGAAACAGAGGCAGTTGGGACAACGCCGGTTGTGACAAACGGGCTGGATGTGGAAATAGACGGCGTTTCCTATACGGTGGCGACGGAATTTGATGCCTCCCTGCTTCCGGAAGGATATACGCAGTCTACCTGTACTTATGGCGGTTCAGAGGTCCAGTGTGGAAATGGCAATGACCTGACGCTTCTGTATTTGCAGGGTGCCGATGGAAATGGTGCGTTTTATATTTATATACCGGAATCCGGTGTGTTATCGCCGTATGTGACGATCGATGTGACAGCAAAGTCGATTCTGGTGCTTCCACCGGATGAGTCGGTTCAGATTCCGGATGGATTTATGGAGACGACCATTCAGTTAAACGGCACGTACAAAGTGCAGGGCTGGGTGTGGAAGAGCGATGAACAGCAGAAGTATTGTGTCGTATATGGTATGAATGAGAGCGGCGAGAAGTCGCTGTATCGGTATGATATTGCAGAAAAAACCTTCCAACGGTATTTTGAAGACCCGTCTCTGGCAACTAAATACGATGATGCACAAGTGGAAGAGATTGTAGATAAGTACAACGCACTTTGCAGGGATTATAATATTCGCTTTGTCATGCTTGCAGTTCTGGGCGTAGCGTGTGTAATCTTGTTCTTTATCGTGATCAATCTTCTGCTCAAGCGGAAAGAGTGGAGAGAGAAAACGCAGGCAGCCGGAGGCAGACAGAGGTCCAAGCGCCGTCCATCATCGTCGAATGCACGACCGGCGGCAGACGCACGGGTGAAACGAGGCACTGGGCGCGACAAGAGAGATGATGGGGAAATGACGCCGGCAAGATCGGCAGCGCGGAGTGAGAAGGAGCGCATGGCAGCGGATGACAGACGCCGCCCGTCCGCAGAGCGGATGGAGGAAGGGCGTCGGAGTGCGCGCCGAACCCAAGAGACGCTGGAGACAAGACCGATCCGCCGGGAGTGGGAAGAGGAGCGCGAGACGCCGCCGGACCGCCGGACAAGGGATGGGGAGCACGCCTCCCAGCCGGTTCGCCGGGAGCGGAGTATGGAGGCAGCAGCATCGGCAGACCGCGCAAAACGGATGCCGGAGGAAAGATGCCGCCGGGAAGCAGGAAGCGAAAATCGTTCCGAACGCGTCCGTAGAGAAATGCCAGAAGAAAGCAGTCCGGCTTGTGTCCGCAGAGAGGCATCAGAAGAAGAACGTCTGCAGCGCACCCGCAGAGATACGGCAGAGGAAAGCCGTTCAGAGCGTCCGCGCAGAACTTCGGCAGACGGAAGCCGCGCAGAGCGGGAACGCCAGGCAGTGGCAGAAAGCCGACGCACAGAACGGGAACGTGCTGTTTCAGCAAAAGAAAGCCGCCTGCAGCGCGATTACACGCCTGCATCGGCGCATCGTGCGGCGAAAGAGTCTGCAGCATCGGGAGAACGCCGGAATGCGCGCCCGGCGATTCATGTGCGCCCGGCATCCCGCTCGGAGCTTTACTACACGCTGGAACGGGAGGAATATGGTGATCGCCCAACGAGATATGAGTCGGAATCAGAGCGATCCAGACGCGCCCGCGAGGCAAAAGCCCGGTTAGAGCGGGATCGGCGTGATGAGGATGGATTTGAGTATATCGACGATCCGCAGTAAATAAAAGGGGAAAAGATGGATATCTGTCCAGGAGATTTCTGGCGGGTATCTGTCTTTTCTTTTATATCGATTTTTTGTAACAAGTTCACACAATTAACACAGTTTTACAGTTGACGAAAACACCTGTTTGTTATACAATCTATATAACAAATGATAAAACAGGCGGCTGACTGTATTTAGAAACGGGGTCTGCCGTCAGAATGAAAGATGGTGGAGTATGATTGTAGAGATTGATTTTAACAGTGAGGAAGCGCTTTATATTCAGCTCATAAACCAGATCATCATCGGGATTGCGACCGACCAGATCCGGGAGGGCGATACGCTGCCATCCGTGCGCCAGTTAGCGGATAACATCGGAATTAACATGCACACGGTCAACAAGGCATATTCTGTACTGAAACAGGAAGGTTTTCTGCGTGTGGACCGCCGCCGCGGGGCAGTGATTGCACTTGATACGGATAAGATGCGGACGATCTCGGAGATGCGCCGGGATCTCAGTGTAATTCTGGCAAGAGGTGTCTGTAAAAATGTGAGCCGCGAGGAGGTTCACAATCTGGTGGATTCCATTTATGACGCATTTACAGCGGAATAGCAGGTTCCGGCTGCGGGCGATGGTTTTTGTGTATTGGAACCGTTGCGGGATGTGTATGTTGGGAGGATAAATTATGCTGTGTGAGAAATGTGGGATTCGCGAAGCGAATATTAAATATACAGAAGTGTTTAACGGCGTCAAGACAGAGCATAATCTCTGCGCCCAGTGCGCGAAAGAGATGGATCTGGGACCGTACTCGGCACTGATTGAGGGAGAATTTCCGCTTGGAAAACTGCTTTCGAGCCTTTTGGGACTGACGGATGCGTCTGCCAGCCAGGCACCGAAAGAGGATGTGGTATGCCCGACCTGCGGCACAACATATGAAGAATTTATCAAGAACAGCCGTTTCGGATGCGCGGACTGTTATCATGTGTTTGATCCGTTGCTTGGAGAGAAAATTAAGAAATTGCAGGAAAATTCGAGCCATACCGGCAAACATCCGAAGATCCAGCCGCGCAGTCAGGCGGCTGCAGAGGTGACGAAGAAAGGAGAACTGGAATTCAGCCCAGAGGAGCAGATTAAGCAGCTGAAACGCAGGCTGGAAGCGGCGTTGCAGGAAGAAGACTATGAGACGGCTGCTGCCTGCCGGGATAAGATACACAGTCTGGAAGGAGAGATGAGACATGACGAAATGGTTTGAGGAAGTGGCGAATGATGCGTCCAATATCGTTTCCAGCCGGGTGCGTCTGTCTCGGAACTGGGAGGAATATAAATTTCCGAGCCGTCTGGAGCCGGATGAGGCGCGGACGATGATTGCCCGTTTAAAACAGAATTTCCGCGATCTGGGTGACCGGGACGGTCAGTTTTATGAATATGAAGATCTAGAATTGATGGAGAAGCTTGACCGCACCGCATTGCGGGAACGGCGGCTTTTAAACCGCACGCTGGCGGAGAAGACGACGCCGGGTGGGATCCTCTGTTCGGAGGATGAGCGGGTCAGCATGGTATTAAATGCGGACGATCATATCCGTTTACAGGTGCTGGCATCGGGACTCGATCTGCAAGAATGTTATGCAAAAGCGGATGAGCTGGATGATTATATCAACGAGAAGATTCCGTATGCATTTAATGAGAAATATGGGTATCTGACGTCCTATCCGACGAATGTCGGAACAGCAATGAAGGCGTCCGTGGTCGTGCATCTGCCGTCTCTGACAATGAATAAGAAATTTCAGGAACTTCTGGGCGATATGGGACGTTTCGGCACGACCGTGCGCGGCGTTTATGGCAGAGGCAATGAAAACTATGGCGATCTGTACGAGGTAGTCAATCAGAAGACACTCGGAATCACCGAACAAGAGATTCTGGAGCTGGTAGCCAACGTGGCGGGGCAGCTCTCGGCGCAGGAAAATCAGTTCCGCGAGGTTTCTCTGTCGAGGCACCGCCTGGAGCGGGAGGACGAGGCGTACAAGTCCTACGGCGTTCTGAAATATGCGCGCCGGATGACGCTCAAGGAAGCGATGACATTTCTATCTCATGTCTGGGCGGGCATCGCGGACGGGCTGTTAAAACCGGCAGAATTTGTGAGCATTTACCGCCTGATGATCGGCATCCAGCCGGCAAACTTACAGAAACGTTCGAGCAAGCCGCTGGGACGTGAGGAATTGGAGGCAGAGCGGGCGCGGTATCTGCGTGAGGAACTGCCGAAGCTGGTGTAAAGTAAAAAGAAACAGGAGGAACAGTAAAATGATCGATCGTTTTACTCAGAAAGCCAGAGAAGCGATCCGTCTGGCAGTCGAGACAGCGCAGGAGCTGGAACACGGCTATGTGGGGACGGAGCATCTGCTTTTAGGACTGATAAAAGAGGGAACTGGCGTGGCGGCAGCGGTTCTGGCAGAATATGATGTGACAGAAGAGCGTGTCATGGAACTGATGGAGCGTCTGATAAGCCCGGCAGTGGCGACTCAGGTAGAGGGACAGATTGAATATACGCCGGGGGCGCGCGCCGTGCTGCAGGCGAGTTATGATGAGGCGGTTTTTTTCAAAGCGCCTCTGATTGGAACGGAGCACATCCTGATTGCCATCATCAAGGATGGAAAATCAACTGCGTGCCGTTTACTCAATACAATGAATGTTAATATTCAGAAATTATATGTGGATCTGATGGGGGCTATGGGCGATGATGCGCCGTCCGAGGCGGCGGAAGATGCGGCAGCAGGACGGGTGCGCCCGGAGAAAGGCAATACACCGAATCTGGACAATTTCAGCCGGGATCTGACTCAGATGGCGCGGGACGGAAAGCTCGATCCAGTCATCGGCAGGGAACGGGAAATGAAACGTGTTATTCAGATTTTAAGCCGCCGGACGAAGAATAATCCGTGCCTGATCGGGGAACCAGGCGTCGGAAAAACGGCGGTTGTGGAAGGTCTGGCGCAGTTCATTGTTTCCGGCAATGTACCGGAGACGATCGCGAAAAAGCGGGTTGTCAGCCTCGATTTGTCCGGCATGGTCGCAGGATCCAAGTACCGCGGTGAGTTCGAAGAGCGGATTAAGAAGGTACTTGCCGAGGTGCGGGAGAGTGGAAATGTGCTCTTGTTTATTGACGAGATTCACACGATCATCGGCGCAGGCGGCGCGGAGGGCGCGATCGATGCCTCCAATATCCTGAAACCGTCGCTGGCGAGAGGCGAGATTCAGCTCATTGGTGCGACGACGCTGGAAGAATACCGCAAATACATCGAAAAAGATGCGGCCTTGGAACGCCGGTTTCAGCCGGTTATGGTGGATGAGCCGACGGAGGCGGAATCCATCGAGATTTTGAAGGGGCTTCGCAGCCGCTATGAGGAACATCACAAGGTGACGATCCAGGATGAGGCACTGGTGGCAGCGGTGCGCCTGTCTGCCCGATATATCAATGACCGTTTCCTGCCGGACAAGGCGATCGATCTGATCGATGAAGCATCCTCGAAGCTGCGTCTGACTGTATATACGGAGCCGGAGGAGATCAAAAAGCTCGAAGCGGAGATCAAAAAACTCGAAGGCCAGAAGGAAGAGGCGATCAAGGCTGAAGCCTATGAGAAAGCCGGTGAGATCAAGAAGAAGCAGCAGAAAAAGCAGGAAAAGATTGAAAAGATTCGTGAAAAATGGGAAAAAGAGAAAAATTCACGCAAGTTAGTGGTCGGTGAAAATGAGATTGCGGACATTGTTTCTGACTGGACGAAGATCCCGGTTCGCAAGCTGGCAGAAGAAGAGTCAGAGCGGCTGCTGAAACTGGAGTCCATTCTGCATGAGCGTGTGGTCGGACAGGAGGAAGCTGTATCCGCCGTGGCGCGTGCGATCCGCCGTGGTCGTGTGGGACTCAAGGATCCGAAGCGGCCGATCGGTTCGTTTCTGTTCCTGGGGCCGACGGGTGTAGGAAAAACAGAGCTTTCCAAGGCACTCTCGGAGGCGATGTTTGGCACGGAAAATGCGATGATCCGCGTTGATATGTCGGAGTACATGGAGAAACATAGCGTTTCCAAGATGATCGGTTCGCCGCCAGGATATGTTGGCTACGAGGAGGGCGGACAGCTCAGCGAGAAGGTGCGTCGCAATCCATATTCGGTTATTCTCTTTGATGAGATTGAAAAAGCGCATCCGGATGTATTTAACATTCTGCTGCAGATTCTCGATGACGGACACATTACGGACGCACAGGGACGGAAGGTGGATTTCAAGAACACGATTCTGATTATGACCTCCAATGCGGGCGCTGAAAATATTATTTCCCCGAAGCGGCTTGGATTCTCGTCGGAGAGCGGTGAGAAAGCGGATTATGCGTTTATGAAAGAGCGTGTGATGGAGGAAGTGCGCCGGATGTTTAAGCCAGAGTTTTTAAACCGAATCGATGAGATTTTAGTATTCCATCCTCTGACGAAGGAGAATATCAAGACGATCGCGGGCATTCTGCTGCGCGGCATCAAGAAAAGGACGGAGGATCAGCTTGGAATGACGCTCACGATCACAGATGATGCGATCGATTTCCTGGCAGACAAGGGATATGATTCCAAATATGGTGCAAGACCGTTGCGCCGGACGATCCAGACGCAGATCGAGGATCAGCTTTCTGAGAAGATCCTGGAAGGCACGATCCGGAAAAAAACAGAGGTTCGGATTGAAAAAGATGGCGATCAGCTGAAATTTGAGACGGTCTAAAGGGCTGGAAGCGAAAAGACTGGTAAACCCGGTCGAAGTGTGTTAAAATAATACTACTGAGTAACTGTGTAAGTGCGGAGCAGTTGCGATATTGATTAAAAGGATACTAGGAGGATAAAGCATTATGCCAGTAGTTAGCGAGTTAATCCGCATCGAGGATGACGGAACCATCAGTTTTGGCAATTATATGTTAGCAGCAAAGTCCAAGCTGCAGGATTTTGAATTTCAGGGCGATCTTTATAAGGTAAAAACATTCGGCGAGATTACCAAGCTGGAGCGCAACGGAATGTTCGTATATGAGTCGGTACCGGGCACGGCAGTCAATCATTTCCAGGCGGGAGATACTTCCGTACAGTTTTCGGTTGAGGGCGAGAAGGATGCTCAGATTACCATTCAGTTAGAGGATGAGCGTGAGTATGAGGTATATGTAGACGGCGTATCGGTCGGCGGCATGAAGACCAACGTCAGTGGCAAACTGGTACTGAGCGTGGAGCTGAACCCGGGCAAGGCAACCGCAATCCGGATTGAAGCCAGATAAGGAAAAGAAAAACAAAACGTTACGTACAAGTTACAATGCATGAGATGAAAGCTGCTGCATGGCAGGAATGGCGGGCGTGTGCGCCGGAAGCCGGTTTCCGCCATGCAGCAGCTTTTTGTGTAATAAGAAATATGAGAAGAAGTGTTTGGAAAGGAATCAGCATGGCAAAGGCAAAATCAACGGGATTTTTCTGCAGGGAATGCGGTTATGAATCTTCCAAATGGATGGGGCAGTGCCCGGCGTGTAAGGCGTGGAATACGATGGTGGAAGCGCCGTCCGCACCGGCATCATCCGGTACGGCAGCAGGGCGGTATGCGGCAGCGGCTTCGCTGACGGCGGCACCGGGGAAACGGGTTGGCGCGCAGGCAAAGCCGGTCAGCTTAGATGAAATTGAGCTTTCCGATACGGATCGGACGAGAACTGGATTTGCAGAACTTGACCGGGTGCTTGGAAGCGGCGTGGTGCGTGGCTCCCTGGTGTTGGTCGGCGGAGATCCGGGAATCGGAAAATCAACCCTGCTTCTGCAGGTCTGCCGGAACCTGGCAGGACAGGAACAAAAGGTTTTATACGTCTCCGGCGAGGAGTCATTAAAACAGATCAAACTGCGGGCAAGCCGGATCGGGACGGTGCGCGGACCACTTTCGTTCTTGAGTGAGACGAACCTGGATACGATCGCGGAGGTGATCCGGGAAGTACGCCCGGATGTGGTCGTGATCGACTCGATCCAGACCATGTTTATCGAGGCGGCAGGTTCTGCACCGGGCAGTGTCAGCCAGGTAAGAGAGTGCACCGGCGTCCTGATGCAGCTCGCAAAAGGACTGGGTGTGACAGTCTTTATCGTCGGTCATGTGACGAAAGAGGGAGTTGTGGCGGGACCGCGTATGCTGGAACATATGGTCGATACAGTGCTATATTTTGAGGGCGATCGCCATGCGTCCTACCGGATTCTGCGGGGAGTGAAGAACCGTTTCGGTTCGACCAATGAGATCGGCGTGTTTGAGATGCGGGAGGAAGGACTGGCGGAGGTGCCGAATCCATCCGAATTTATGCTGGAAGGGCGCCCGGCGGAGGCATCCGGTGCGGTGACTGCCTGCTCGATGGAGGGAACCCGCCCGATTCTTCTGGAAGTGCAGGCGCTGGTGTCAAAGACGAATTTCGGACTGCCGCGGCGGACGGCAGCGGGCGTCGATTACAACCGTGTGAACCTGCTCATGGCAGTGTTGGAAAAACGATGCCGTTATGCCCTGTCCGGGTACGATGCGTATGTCAACATTGCAGGCGGCATGAAGATGAACGAGCCGGCGCTTGACCTTGCGATCGTGATGGCGCTGATTTCCAGCTATAAAGACCGTCCGCTGGATGAGAAAACGATCGTATTTGGCGAGGTCGGACTTTCCGGAGAGGTGCGCGCCGTCTCGATGGCAGAGCAGAGAGTCCATGAGGCAGTCAAGATGGGATTTACAAGATGCATTCTTCCGATGGTCAATGTCAGTAAATTGAAACCAAGGTCGGATATCCGGCTGGAAGGGGTGGCAAATGTGCGGGAGGCGATTGGGCTGCTGTAGGTTGCTTGGATTTTGGGAAAATTTAAGAAAAATAATATTAGCGTAATGTGAGTAACAGCAAATTTGTCTCAGTGGGAGTTGGGGCTCCGACTGAGATAAACGCTTCGCGAGGATGCGCAGTGATTCTGATAGGAATATGTCAGCTTCGCTGACCAGAATCACGCGCCAAGTCTCACGGACGTTCAACTTGAATGTTTAAAAAAACAAAAAACGCCAATGACTCATCTCTGAATCACTGACGCCTTTAGAAGCAGGGGAAGAGGGATTCGAACCCCCATTAACGGTTTTGGAGACCGTTGCTCTGCCATTGAACTATTCCCCTTCGTTGCTGACTCAGTTATAATATCATAGCCATAACGAAAAGTCAACAATTTTTTTGTGATTTTTCATTTTTTTTGATTTAATATATTTTTTTCCATTTATTAAGTATCATTCATCATTTTATATGGAAACTAGAGATCAGGATAATTTGGTAAAAGAGAATTTGTGTGCTCATGCTGGGTGGAAAATCACAATGAATATTTAGTTCAACTGCCCAAAACCAATCCGTTAAACCATTTGATGTATATAAATAATGACAATATATCATGAAATGAATACGACGATAGTTCTAGACGTCGGAATATTTTACTAAGAAACACTCTGCTTTTTTGGTAAAAATCATGTATTAAAAATATGCGGTATAAAAGAAATCAAATTGACATTCGACAAAAATCATGCTATAAACACTGAATAAATCTTTATGGTTTTAAATGTGCCTAAAAAACGGAGGAAAAAATTCTGTTGGTACATTCAGTAAAAAGGAGTTGTTTATTATGAAACAGAGAAAAATTATGCTGAAAACGATAGAAGATGCAAAGAAATTTGTCAATGCTTCTATGAAATGCGATTTTGATATTGATGTTTTTTATAACCGTGTTGTCATTGACGCCAAGTCGATTCTGGGAGTTATGAGCCTGGATCTGACACAGATTCTGACCGTTGAGTACATGGGCGAGGATGCAGAGTATGAGGCGTTTCTTGACACGATGGAAGCGAACAATGTGACAGCGGCATAAAAGGGCTGGAAGGCTGGTTCAAGCGGAACATAGATATCATAGATATTTTGGAAGGATATGTATGACCCGAATCGGTATGATGAAAGAAAAGTTGATAGTACGAAAATAAAGAAAGACTGCGGGTGCCGGAGAGAAGATGGTGTCTGCAGTCTTTTTGATAGACATATATATGTACTCTCGGAGTCTTTCTGCACGTGCTTTTGTGGCTGATTTTCCGCCAGCCGCACCCGAATTTCATCAACGTACGCACCGC
>ERZ832317.4471-NODE-4471-length-13523-cov-4.551455_pt1 | contig 13523 bp, 9 predicted proteins | sample MGYA00519695_ERZ832317 | MGnify/ENA primary metagenome ERZ832317 (study PRJEB31850, sample SAMEA3708726) | human gut metagenome | biome: human gut; feature: human-associated habitat; material: faeces | place: China | collected 2014 ...
AATAAAAAGAGGAGGAGAAATAATGAGAAAACAGACAAAAAAAGTTTTGTCATGGGTTCTTTCAGCAGCAATGGTACTTTCTGTGGCAAATGGTGCTTCATTTGTGACGAAAACTACAGCTTCTGCTGCTGAAAGTGCTTTTAGTACATCATTTACTGTTGGCGATGATGCCACTGCAACATTGGTCGATGGAACAGATGTTGTATCAGGCGGCTGGGCAACCGATGAAAAAGATGCCTTTGTTGGTTTTATATCACATGCTGATGCTGCTACATTATCCGAGAAAGGTGCTCTTGTAGCAAAAGTAACCGGATCAGATGCTTCGTTGCAGTATCAGAGCGACTGGTCTACTGTAGAATTAAAAGACGGTGTACCAACTGCATTAGATGCTGAAAAGTTGGCCGCTGTTGCTGCTGGTGAATGGCAGGGACTTGCTTTGACCGTCCCTAACGGAAAATCTGTAACATTTACAGTAACAGTTCCAGAAACTTTATATTCTACAAAGTTAACTGTAGCAGATGATGCTACTGCAACATTAGTAGAAGGTACTGATGCTGTCAGTGGTGGTTGGGCAACTGATGAAAAAGATGCTTTCGTTGCTTTTATATCACATGCCGATGCTGCTACATTAGCTGAAAAAGGCGCTCTTTCTGTCAAAGTTACCGGTGCTGATGCTTCTTTACAGTATCAGAGTGACTGGTCTACTATTGATTTGAAAGATGGCGTTAATGCTGCTTTAGATGCAAACAAACTCGCTGCTGTTGCTACTAGCGAATGGCAGGGACTTGCAGTGACAATTCCTGTTGGAAAAACAGCAACTATCGAATTCAGCACATTGCCGGGTGTATCCGAGCCTGAGACACCAGTTGAGCCTGAGGAGCCAGGTGCACCATATATTGACGAAGAACTTTGGGCAACCAATGGTATTCATGCATTTATTTCCTATCAGATGCCATCATGGGATTGCCGAAATGGCGTATACTCTAACGGCGCACTTACAGCTTGGGGAACTGAGTACAGTGCAGGTTATATCAAAGCCGGCGGTAAAGAAGTTGACGGCAAAGATACAACAGTAAAAGATGTATTGCTCACAAAGGACGGTGAATATACCGTATCCATTAATGGTATTGATCTTTCCAGCGCAACATCTTACAAGTTATTATCCATCGCAACGGATATGTCCGCAAAAACTGAAGACAATCCAGATGGTGCATATGCTAATGTGAAGTTGTCGAATGTCAGCTTAAAAGTTGATGGCAAAGTAGTTGCTGAAAACTTGGAAGTATCACAAAAGAGTGACGAAGTAGTTTATTATTATCCATTAGTAAACGTTTATGATAGCGATGCCCCAGGTCCTCTTGCAGAAGTTAACGCTAACGAAGATCTTGCAGTACCAGAGCAGAGCATTGAAATTACCTTTACTGTAAGTGGACTTAAGCAAGCACTTACAGACTTGAAGAACGGCGAGTACACAAGTGTATGGTCGGGTGAAAAGGTGAAGAATGACACGATTACACAGGAAGATATTGATGCTTCCGCTGATAATTCCACACCAGTGCCTACAGTACAACCAAGCGAGAAGCCAAATGTAACACCGGCTCCTACAAACAGCCCAGCACCTACTAAGGCTCCTACAAAAGGTGCTAAGGTTGAGAGCGGCAAGGTTGTTTATAAGGTAACAAAAGCCGCTACAGCTAAGAAAGCTGGTACATTGTCATTAGTTGGTCTCTCTAAGGCTGGCAAGAAGGCATCTAGCCTTTCTGCACCTGCTACAGCTAAGATCAATGGCTACAATTATAAAGTAACAAGCATTGGTAAGAACGCGTTCAAGGGTGCTAATGCTAAGACAATCTCTCTTAGCAAAAACATTAAGTCTATTCCTGCTGGAGCATTTGCTAACTGCAAGAAGTTATCCACTTTGAAAGTAAAAGCTAAATTAACAAAGGTTGCTAAGAAAGCTTTCAAAGGATGCAAGAAGAAGATCAAAGTTAAGGGTGCTTCTAAGAAGATAACTAAGGCCAATGTTAAGAAGTTAAAGAAGAGTGGTTACAAAAAATTCAAATAATTAAAGAAATTAACATTAAATTTTGATAGTTATTGAGTCATTTATGAAAGACATTACGTCGAATAGGGTCTGTGTATTTGCACAGACCCTATTGTTTTTGTCATGATACGATTTTCACCTCTTTGACTTGCCATATTTATTATCTTCCCTTTTGTATGACAGCGATGCAATTTATTCAATCTCGATCAGCTTATTTCAACTTTGTCTCCGAATGGTATCATATTGAATACTTATCAACTCAATCCACCATTATCTATAACTGAGACTACTTATATTGGTTTCTGTGATGCTTTCCCTGATTCCAGCTTGCCTATCGGTCTTCTTTGGTTGACTACTTTGGCGCTTTCGCTGATTTCAGCTTGCTTTTTGACTTCTTTGGTTGACTGCTTTGGGGACTTTTTCTATTTCAGCTTGCCTATTGGGCTATTTCGGTTGACTGCTTTGGCGTTTTCGCTGATTCTAGCTTGCCTATCGTGCTTCTTTGGTTGACTGCTTTGGGGGCTTTCTCTATTTCAGCTTGTCTATCGGCATCTTCGGTTGACTGCTTTGGCGCTTCCGCTGATTCCAGCTTGCTTTTTGGCTTCTTCGGTTGACTGCTTTGGCGCTTCTGCTGATTCCAGCTTGCTTTTTGGCTTCTTTGGTTGACTGCTTTGGGGACTTTTTCTATTTCAGCTTGCTTCTCCCCCTCTAGATTAACTGTTACCAGGGCTTGCTTTTTATAGTAGCTTCAATATAGAATCCGTATTTGCCGTTACCTATAATCAACAGCTCAATCCAACAAATTCCATTCACCCGGTACTCTCTTATCAACGACCTATACCTAAAAAAAAGCAAAGCCGGCGCTTTGCTTTGCAAGAATTGCTAAATCAGTTCTTGATAACATCACACTACATAACAGCATTTTCCTATTCCATAGCATAAGCTTTGACACCGCATTTACAATATAAATGCACCAATAGTCCTTTTTATTTACACAGTATAAACATAAAAAACCTCCGTGGAGTATCTATAAGATACCTCACGGAGGTCGTTCTTGTTCTGATTACTTATCTTAAAACAATTACTGTCAATCACGAATCATCGTTTGCACTACCATCAATCAATCATTAAACGGTAATTATTCGCCTAACTCGTAGATCTGGATGCCTGTGATCGTTGGACGTCCACTAAATGTCAATGACAGATAATGTCTATCCTTTGTCAAGCTTAATCCTGCCTCATCTAATACGATGAGCTTACCTGCGAAATCAGCATAATCAATATCTACATCATCCTTGAACGTCGCTGTATCAGATACACCCAACTGGATATGTCCAACGTTATCCTCGTCATCTGATTTCCAGTTTGCCTTGTCCAATGTCTCAGGAGCGAACTGTACTGCGATAGCCGGTTTCTTGTACTTGCTGACATCAATGTTGAGGAATGACTGATATCCGGTACCATCAAAGGTGATTGTTGTAGTATCGCCTGCAATCGTAGGAGATACTGTGCTGGATGGGATCATCTTCTTAGCTACATCCGGATCTTCTCCGTTAGTCTTATCAGCCTTATCGTTGTAACGGTTCTCACCATATGCATAGTCACCACCGTTCTTGTACCAAACACCGGTCCAGTTCCATACAGACTTCTTATCGCCAACTTCCTTAATGAAAGAAACATCTGTAGATTTACCCGTTGTCTTAGTCATACTTGTGTCGCCGTTAGCACCATTAATCTCGTTAAAGTATACAGCAACATCCTTAAATTTTAAAGTTGCTGCAGTTCTATCAAAATACTGACCAGTCTCCCAAAGTACCGGCACAGCATGATATTTAGCTGCTTCCTTGAATGTGTCATTAAACCAAGCAGTTACACTACCTGTGACTGTCTGAGGACTGCAGACACCACACTCACCGATGATATATGCATATCCTTCATCAGAAAATCTCTTAAGGAGCTCAAAATTCTCTACTGTTTTCTGGCGATCTCCATACGTATATGAACCGGCACCGCCATCACCACAAAAATCCCATGGAGTGTAGTAATGTACAGATACGAAAAGCTTTGTCTTGCCATTCTCAGCAGTATCTTTCGGCATTACAAACTTAGCGTTTACTGTCTTTTCAATGTCAGTGTTGTAACCTGGGATCAACAGATGACGGTTTGCATTGTTACCACCTGTAGCACGGATAACATCAACAAATTTCTGATTGATCTCGTTTGCCATTTTATACTTATCAGCTGTCTTTAAGTTGCCACCAATTGCAACATCACCCTGTTTATCTGTTGTAGAATAACCGTTGGAGTAAATGCTGTCGTTCAAACGATCTCCGAGTTCCTCATTAGCCCCCTCAAAGATCAGATGATCGGAATACTTGTTAAAACGCTCTGCAATCTGAGTCCAATATTTCTCATAACGAACCCATGCCTGTGCACGAACTTCTTCGTTTGCAACTTTCTTGCCATTCTCATCACGCTTGCAAGCGCCGAACTGACCCCACCACTGGTTGTCCCAATGATCGTTGATGATAACATACATACCATTATTCAAAGCGTAGATCACTGCTTTCTCTACAGCATCTAACATCTTGGCATTGATCGTATATGATCCATCATCGTTATCACCATTTGTCCAAGCTACCGGAATACGCACGGTATTAATGCCGTATGAATGTAATGCATCTAAATACTCCTGCGTGATCTCAACATTGCCCCACGCAGATACAAACCACGATGGATCTGCTGTCGCATAATCAGTAGCAGCCATGCTCTTCTTGGCAGAGATTCCCTGGACTGCTTCCAACGTGTTACCAATGTTTACACCCATACCCATCTTAGAGTCTGCTAAATCCTGAGAAGAAAGTTCTTTACGAACTGTTCCATTATCTTTGGATGTTACTGTAGAACCATCTGTAAATGTTACTGTCTTCTCATCACCGATATTGGATTTGTCATCAATCGTATATTTAATAACATCATTACCGGATGGTCTTCCATAGATTACTGCCTCCGGATCTGGAGTTGGTGTAACCTTAGGGGTTGGTGCGGGTGTTGTCGTTGCAGGTTTCTTAGTAGCAACATTTGCCGGTGCAGGTGCAGGTGTTGCTTTCTTCTTAACCGTAACAGTACATTTCAAAGTCTTTTTCTTTACTTTCTTAGATCCCTTTGCAATGTATTTAACCTTTACCTTGATAGTTGCCTTACCAGCCTTCTTAGCGGTAACCTTACCCTTCTTGGATACGGTAGCCACGCTCTTCTTGCTGGTTGTCCACTTCTGGGACTTAATCTTCTTCACATTTTTCTTTTTGATCTTTAATGTGACTTTCTTGCCTGCTGTAATTGAAACTTTTTTCTTCAGTTTCAGGGTTGCTTTCTTAGAAGCTGCGCTCGCGCTGGCGGTATTAAATACAGTAGAAAATGCTCCTCCTGTAAGTACCATTGCAAGTGCAAGTGCAAAAGCAACGATTCTTTTTGTGTAACGTTGTTTCATTGTAATAATCCTCCTCCTTTATGGTTTATTGTAATTTTACGCAAAAACGTACTTTACTCCGTAATTATAACATGAGACGCACTTTTTTTCACTGGAATTATTTGTGATGAATCACATGATTTTTTCTATATCGTATTCGAAACTGCCATTTATCTGACATATTATCTTGTTGCATTGCAACGCCTTATGCAGGACAATATGGGCTCACTATATTTTATCGCCTTATGCATGACATATATCATCATATTCCGACGCCTTATATGCCTCATATTTCCATTGTAACGCATCCGTATCAGCGCTTCATAATTCCACGATATCGATTGAGGCATCCGGCTATCTCTGCTCGTCTTGGCATAGCCAGATCACTGCCATTGCCATTTGATAGCACATTCAATCCATCTCGCTCCAGTGCGTCCACAAGTTCTGACACCGCCTGCGATACCTGAATCTTTTGTCCGGCATACTGCTCCATGATCACTACCAAAGAACGTGCAATTGCCGCCATCTGCTCACTGTCAATGATCTGCTCAAGATAACGAAGATCTACATTCGTCTTGTTGATCGCAAATCCATCCGTACCCATCACCTTGATCTTCGCACCGCGATCAGATTTCCCGGCACTCTTTGCACTTGCAGCATCCCCGCTATATTTGCCGACCGCTCGTCTATGCTCACGACCGCCAGCTTCAAGCGACTGCTTTGGAATGAAAATTTTCTGCTCTACGCTGTCCGGATATTCAGCTGCCATCGATGTGTCATTCAACGGGTACGCTTTCGCTGTCTCTTTTGCAAATTGTGTGATTTCTTTCGGTCGATAACTTTCCATTTGCAATATTGTATCTGCAATATGAAAAAAAGCACCACAGCTCCCTGCAACTAAAATGGTGGAAACCTGTTTCTGCTCATATAGCCCTTTTACCCGTTTAATAAACGGTATGATCGGCTCTTCTCCTGCTGTCACAACCTTTTCCATTAATTCATCTCGAATCATAAAATTAGTCGCACTGGTGTCTTCATCGATCAACAATACACCTGCTCCATTCTCGACAGCTTCTACAACATTGGCCGCCTGCGATGTGGAACCGCTGGCATCCTCGCTGCTAAAATCCGTCGTATCCCGTCCGGTCGGCAGATTGCGAATAAACGGACTAATATCTTTATGATAAATGCTCCTACCGTCCTCAGAACGGATCTTAACCGCACTCTGTTCCATGGCAACGTACTCTCGACCATCTCCGGCAATATGCGGATATACTGCTCTTTCTAACGTCTGCAAAAGTGTGGATTTGCCATGATAACCGCCTCCAACGATAAGCGTCACACCTTTTTTGATTCCCATACCCTTGATCATGCCTTTATGTGGAAGGTCCCACGTAACCTCCATGGATTCCGGCGAGGCAAATGGCACCGCCTTCTTCATTGGACGTTGGGATACTCCATTCTCGCGCGGCAGCACTGATCCATTGGCAATAAAAGCAATATACCCTTCTTCCGCCATCTGCTCTCTGATGTAGCGCTGATCGTCTGCGAGGTCTGCAGCTCTCTGTAGCTTTTGGGCGTCAATATTCGCATAACAGCAGGCGTGATGCACGATCTCCGGTATAAATTGAAAAAATATTTTGCCCAGTTCTCTTGCATTAATACTTCTCCCATTTGCCGGAAAACCAACTGACATACGAACGGTTAGCTCCCCATTTTTCGCATTGATATGACAGGCACTTCGCTCCACGATTTCCTGTCCCGGACGGCTAACTGCAATCAAGCCGCTTTTGCCGGATCCTTTTGCCTTAAAATTAAATGGTTCGCTTTCCCTGCAAACCAAACGGAGTAAATGATCTTCCACTGCGATCCTGCGATGCTTTTGCTCGTAAAACTCTTTTGGGATCGCATGTGTGCTCTGCGGCACCACCAGAGAAATCCGAGAGGGCGAAGCAAAAGGATCACCCTGCACTTTGTCAATACCAAGCCGATAATCGCCGAAATCGTAACTGCCCTTAAGGCCTTTATATGCTGGGTATCCCTTGTGATCTATCGAATTTAACATTGTTTTTAATCTCTGCATGATCATTCTCCTTCATTTACAATCCAAACATATCATGAAAGTTTCCAACTCTGTCAATCACCATAATATCTTCCAATAATGATGCTGATTTTTGACGCTGGTTCTGTAATATGTTATGATTTTCGTTGGCTGTTCTAATAACTCTATTATAGGATACATGGGACAAAAGGTCTATATTTACCTGCGGGCACGAAAGAAACATTTTGTCTGCGAAAAAGTCAGAAATATTTTTCCTATGAAAACGGCAGAAACATTTTGCCCATAACATAGTATGAAATACCTCTAAACCCGTGGGCAGAGAAAGGAATGCAAAATTACTATGAATGAAAAAGAGACTATTACCACAACTTTTCAAATGCCGGTGCTAGATAAACATTGGTGGAAAACCTTTGCGCTAATGCTTATTTCTGTGATCATGATGGGACTCGGCGTGTCGCTGCTCGTTCTGACGGAAATGGGGACAGATCCCTGCTCGGCAATGAATTATGGAATAGCCCGGACACTGGGACTTAGTTTTGGCAATTATCAACTATTATTTAATACGATACTTCTGATCTTGGTCATCTTACTTGATTGGCGGCTGATCGGTACCGGAACGATCGGAAATATGGTTGTGGTGGGCTACTCGGCTGATTTCTTCGGCTGGGTCTGGACAAACGTATGCCATGTGCCTGCACATCTTCCACTTGCAGCCCGCATTGGCATTCTGGTCCCGGCGCTTCTGCTTTTTGTGGTTGCTGCAGCCTGCTATATGCACAGCGGGCACGGCATGGCACCTTATGATGCCGTACCTTTTGCCGTTACCGAAAAAATACGGCAAAAAACCGGTCGAAATTGTTTCAAGCCGGTTCGTCTTTCTATTGATCTGATCGCAACGATACTTGGATTTCTCACGGGTGGTGAAGTTGGTGTTATGACTGTCCTGATGGTGCTTTTACTGGCACCGATCGTTGAATTTGTTGGTAAACTGTTTGAAAAATGGGGTGTCGCATAACGACACCCCATTTGAGCTGTTTCAGTTATTTCTATTACAACATTTCCCTTGGATTCAAGTTTCTCATGTCCCTATTGCAACATTTCTCTCGAATTCAAGTTCTTCGTCTCACCACTTCAACATTTCCCTTAGATTCAAGTTCCTCAGATCATCACCATTGCAGCATTTCCTTAGCAGCATCTGCAATTAAACGGGCACACTTACGGTTCGTCTTTTCCGTCGGATGCCAATAAGTTCCTAAGCCATCTGCCTCATCCTGCAATGGAAGCTGTACATAACGAATCGTACAATCTGGCGTAACTTTGGCAAAACATGCTGTCGCAGCATCAATCACCGTATTCAGTCTTTGATCCATCGCTCCGATCGTTGTTATAATAGCTGCATTCGGATTATGCTCGTGCACCTGATGCAACAATTTTACATAAGCATCTTCAAACTGTTTTTGTCTGTCTGGAATATCTCTTGTATAGCTCGCATCATTCGTACCTAAATAAATGACAACAAGCTGCGGTTTATATTCCTCAAAATTCCAAGTTTCCCAGTCTGACTGCTCATTGGCAAAATAATCTCGTTCCAGTCCTGCATCCGTGTATTCATATAACATTGGCATCAGCCAGGAATCATCAATCTGTGCATCCTCTTCTTCCCCTATATATGCCGTGATAACACCTTTTCCGTTCCACGATACCAGGTTAGGTTCTGCATCAAGCAATTCTGCGGTAAGCAATGAATACGATTTGGCCGGATTTTCATCTGCGGTATCAAATATTTCGTCACTCACATCACCTTCCACGCCGTAACCGCAAGTGATCGAATCGCCAAAAAACTCGATCTGTCTTTTCTTATGTACCGGCGGCGATAATAGTATTTCTTCCCCCGGGTTTACTTCATCGGTAATTTCTATGGAAACAATACCACACGCTGCATATTCTGCTTCAGAATATTTAACGATAGTAATCTGCTGTTCCGTAGTTTGTTGCGTTTCAAACAGCACGATTGTCTGCCTGTCCTGCTCTAAGCGCAGACGCTTAGCAGGATCTCTATCCTGTCCATAATAAATAGCGATCCAAGCCCTCTCCTTCTCAGTATGCTTTGATGCGTCACTGACAATCTCTGCGGTTGCTTTTGTTCCTACGAATTTGAAAGAAATAGATGTCGCAGAATATCCCAGATAACGAATACCCTCTCGATAAATAGTTCTACCCGTTACACTAACATGCTTCTTATCTGCCTGAAATTTCATTCTTTCGCCTCCATAAATACACATTTTTTTAGTCATGACCTGCAATATACAATATTGCTTTCATAATTTCATTTTTACCGGATCACTCTACGGTAACTACTTTTGCTAAGTTTCTTGGTTTATCAACATCCAATCCACGATCCATCGATACGTAATATGCCAACAACTGCAATGCCGCTGCTGCCGGGAATACCATAAACTCATCCGCCATATCCGGTAATAATAATACATCTGCATATTCTGCATCTGCCATGGAAATACTTTCGCGTACAAACAATACAACACTTGCACCACGAGACTGCACTTCACGAATGTTAGATAATTCTTTATCTTTTAGCTTTTCCTGTGTGACAACAGCAACGACCGGTGTATCTTCTGTGATCAGAGCGATCGTACCATGTTTCAATTCACCAGACGCATATGCCTCTGTATGAATATAGGAAATTTCCTTTAATTTTAAAGCTCCCTCCAGCAAGATAGAATAATCCAATCCACGGCCAAGCATAAATGCATCTTTTGCCTCTAACAGCTTTCTGGCAATTTTATGGATGTCGTGTTTCTTATTCAATACTTCCTTTAACTTGGCAGGAATCTGAAGCATATTGTCAACATACTCTTTCTCCGCTGCATCGTTGAAAATACCTCTTACCTTTGCCATGCGCCCAATTAAGAGCATTAATGTTTCTACCTGTGTCGTATATGCTTTCGTACTTGCAACCGCGATTTCCGGACCGGCTACCGTATACATGACATAATCACTCTCTCTGGCGATAGAGGAACCCTTAACATTAATAACCGCAACACTCTTGGCACCTTTTTTGCGCGCATACTTCAGTGCTTCCAAAGTATCGATCGTCTCACCGGACTGTGAAATTGCTAATACCAGTGTTTTCTCATCAATGACCGGATTGGAGTACATAAACTCAGATGCATACTCTACATCCATCAGCATTTGTAATTTTGACTGAACGATCGCTTTGGCGATCAATCCGGCATGCATAGCTGTGCCACAAGCAACAACACAAATTCGCTCACAATTCTGCAAAACATCATCCGGCACACCATCAAAGGACAAATCAATATGTCCGTCAACAATACGATGATCTAATGTTGCCTGCAATGCCTCCGGCTGCTCCATAATTTCCTTTTCCATATAAAATGGGTATTTACCTTTACCATCACGGCTGGTATCCCAATCAATCTCCAAAAACTCTGTCTTCTGCTCTTTGCCCTTCAGGTCAAACACTTTAATATCGTCTTTGTGCAGCTCAACGATCTGATACTCCGGCACAACCATATATTCCGTAGCATGAGAGCCAAGTGCTGCAACATCAGATGCTAACATTGTGCCGTCCTCGGTACGTGCAGCCACGATCGGACTAACGTTACGGATTGCATAGATCACATCCGGTATATCATCAAAAATAATAACTAATGCAAATGTTCCCTTTAAATGCTTTACCGTTTGTGCAATTGCTTTGTGCGGATCTCCTTCGTAGTAACGGTTCAAAACACCGGCAACCACTTCTGTGTCCGTCTCCGACTTCAGATCTTTGCTCAACATAAAATGATCACGAAGCTCTTCGTAATTTTCAACAATTCCATTATGAACTAAAAGCACATTACCCTGACGATGTGGGTGCGCATTCTCGTCACTGACACCACCATGTGTTGCCCAGCGTGTATGACCAATTCCACAAGTAGCCTGCTTCTTGTCATTCTCACATACTTTGCGCAGATCAGCAACGCGGCCGGCACATTTACGCAACTTCGTCCGTCCTGTCCCAGCATTGATCGTTGCAAGACCGGCACTATCGTAACCACGATATTCCAACAATTCGAGAGCATCCAACAAAAAGTCCGTCACCGGACGTGCTCCATTATAACCAACAATTCCGCACATAATTTCCTCCGTTCTACTGCCAAATCGGCAGATTCCATCTGTTACTGTGACGCCTCCCGCACTGCCCACAATATCCTGCAGCATCACCGGTGTATTTCCACACTCTTCACTGTTATCTGCAGCATTACCGGTGCATTTTCACACTCTTCACTGTTATCTGCAGCATTACCGGTGCATTTTCAGACTTCATCCTGTGCCCATGCGGTTCTGCGTCGATTGCCTTCTAAGAACAATCATCGCAAACGAAGGATCTGTAATCTCCACTGTATTGAATTTGTTTTGCAGTCACCTGCATATTTGCCAATACATAACGCACTGGAGCGTACGAAGAGACATCCGCCGAAATTTCGATAATCTCTTTCCTCGTCAGCCTGATTCGTGCAAATTTATACTTTTGTGCACAAAACTAGGCTCTGGCGCTTAAAATTTGTATATTTTTGTTACAGAACTCTACATTTTACGATTTAGTCCCTTCGTACAATATAAGGTCTAAAAGCCTTTTTGTCAAGGTAAACTTGCATCTGTGGCACTTTCACATTATAATATATGCTATTATTTCGGCAATGATCTGTTCAGAGGGTATTTCAAATGAATACTGAAAATACCTTTGCAAATAACACAGATATATTGTTGCCGTCACTTGAACTAAAACAATATTTTATACAGAAACGGAGACTATTATGGCAAAAAATACAGAATATGAATTTGAAGAAACTATGGTTACGTTAACCGATGAGGATGGGATTGATAAAGACTTTTATGTGGATGAAATCTATGAGGTGGACGGTCAACTCTATGCCGCTCTGATTCCGGGTTTTGTCGAAAACATTACAGAATATTATGTGTTCCGCATCAAAGATTTAGGAAATGATGATTTTGAATTAGAAGATATTAATGATGAAGAAGAGTACGATGCCGCAGCAGATGCCTACGAGGAACGTCTGGATGCGAGGGCTTGGAGCGAAAGCATGAAATAACATAAAACTGCCTTAGAAATCACAGGATTTTCTGTAATTTCTAAGGCAGTCTTTTTTGTTCTTCTACCGAGACTATCTCTCATTCTTTGTATTGTGTATTACACAATGCAACCTCGGCTTAGTATTCTTTCATAAGGATTAATCCTCATATTGATCGTTGTAGATGATAGCTGTTTTAACATGCTCTGCTGTTTCCGCATCTTTTAATGCCGTAATGATTTCTGCTGCAAACTCAATACACGTTCCCATTCCGCGACTTGTGATAACCTTGCCATCACGAACAACCGGCTTCTTAACATACTGACCACAGATCAACTGATCTGCAAAACTTGGATAACAAGTTGCCTGATGATCTTTCAAAATCCCCAGTTCACCAAGCACAGTAGGTGCTGCACACACCGCTGCAACCCATTTTTCTTCTTTTGCAAATTGCTGCAATTGCTGGCACAGTGTATCGCAGGCACGTAAATTCGGTGTTCCCGGAATACCACCCGGCAAAATCAGCATCTGTGCCTCTGCGAAATCTGCCTCATCTAATAATCTGTCGGCGGTGATGCATACTCCATGTGAGCTCTTTACCACTCTCTGATCCCCGATCGCCACCATGTCAATATCAATCTTTGCACGGCGAACCATATCTACTACCGTCAACATTTCAACTTCTTCATATCCTTCTGCTAAAAAAATAAGTGCTTTTGCCATATTCCCCGTCCTTTCCACTCTGCATAACAGCATTTTTCTATTTCACAAAAAAAAGCAAAACCAGCGTTTTGCTCTGCAAGAATTGCTAATGCAATTCTTGGTGGTGTC
>ERZ832317.4492-NODE-4492-length-13474-cov-5.037782_pt1 | contig 13474 bp, 9 predicted proteins | sample MGYA00519695_ERZ832317 | MGnify/ENA primary metagenome ERZ832317 (study PRJEB31850, sample SAMEA3708726) | human gut metagenome | biome: human gut; feature: human-associated habitat; material: faeces | place: China | collected 2014 ...
AATCACAGGAGAGCACGTCATCATCTCTAAAACAACTGAAAAACAACAACAGCAAACCCCTAAAATGATTGAAATCACCGGAACCGTAGTGGACGAAAACGGAAGTGCGCTCCCCGGAGTAACGATCATGATAAAAGGCACTTCGTTGGGTACTGCTACCGATGTTAACGGTAGTTTCAAACTACAAGTCCCGGAAAGCAATACTCCTAACAATTTGCTTTGTTCCTTTATCGGCATGAAAACCCAGGAGATCAAACTGGTTAACGGCAAAACCAATTATAAAATCGTCATGGAAGACGAGGCGCAAAAACTGGAAGACGTAGTGGTTACCGGTTACTTCCAGCGTAAAAAGGTTACACAAACCGGATCGGAAGTAGTAGTCGACGGAGAAGAACTCCGAAAGGTGGGATCCTTGAACCTGTTACAGGCCATTTCTTCTTTCGACCCGGGTGTTCGCACCTTGGAAAACAACGAATGGGGTAGCGACCCGAACCGGATGCCGGAAATCACGGTACGCGGCGAAAAGGGTTTCGATTTGCGCGACCAAGCTGATGATTCCCGTACTAATCCCAATGCTCCGCTATACATCATGGACGGAATAGAAGTATCGGCATCAACAGTTTTCGATATGGATATGAACCGGGTGGCATCGTTCTCCATTCTGAAAGATGCTTCAGCAACCTCTCTATACGGTTCTCGCGGTGCTAATGGAGTAATTCTGATTACTACGATACGTCCCCAGGCAGGAGAAATCAAAGTCAGTCTGAATGCAAACTACAACATTTCGGTACCCGACCTGCGCTCCTATAACCTGATGGATGCCCGGGAAAAACTGGAATTCGAACGTTTGGCCGGTTTGTACACCCAACCCAATAATAACCGGGAGGAACAAACCGTACTGGACATGAAATACAATGAAGTGTTGGCAGAGATCGAACGCGGAGTGGATTCCTATTGGCTGTCACAACCGTTGCAGACCTCCGTAAATCAACGTTACAGCGCTTATCTGGAAGGCGGTGACGAACATTTCCGTTATGGCATTAATCTGAAATTCGACAAGGACAATGGTGTCATGAAAAAATCCGGTCGTGACCGTGTCGGTATCAATGTATATTTCCAATATGATATTGCCAACAAATTGGTTGTACGCAATGACATCAGTGTAGAAGATGTCAAAGGATATAATTCTCCTTACGGCACTTTTTCGCAATATGCCGCAATGAATCCGTACGAGAGAATGAGAGACGAAGAGGGAGAATTGATCCGGGAATATAGCCGACATGACCGCATTACCCGCAATCCGTTGATCAATTCATTGCTACCGAACACATCTTACGAAAAATACACTCAAGTGCGGGACAACCTTCAAGTACAATGGTGGGCAACGCAACATTTACGTATAAATGGGAGTGTTGGTCTGACGAAACAAATTAACCGGGACGAAGCTTTTACTTCTGCCCAATCGACCCAATTCGACGGAATTACGAACATTGCCGAAAAGGGTTCTTACGTGATTTCCAATGGTACCGACATGGATGTAGAGGGTAAGTTAACGCTGGATTATTCTAATTTGTTTTTCGATCATTTATCATTTAATCTTGGTGTCGGAACAGAATTTACGACCCAGAAGACCCAGGAAGACGGCTATACAGCCACCGGTTTCGTGAATGACAAACTGACCTATCCGTCATACGCCCAGCAATACCAAAGAAACGGAAAACCCAGCGGTTATTTCGATAAAGGACGTACCATCGGTTTTCTCGGCAATATTAACTTAGGATGGGATAATCGTTATATCGTCGATTTCTCGCTACGTACCGATGGTTCGAGCCGGTTTGGCAGCGACAACCAATTTGCCCCCTTCTGGTCGGTCGGGCTGGCCTGGAACGTCAACCGGGAAAATTTCTGGCAAGGTGTGGGAACGATGAAGATTCGCGCTTCCGTAGGTAGCGTCGGTTCATCCAATTTCAATGCCGATCAGGCCATGACCCGTTTTATTTACAATTCCGACGGAGAATACAACGGCATTTACGGCGCCGTATTATCGCAATACGGGAATACGGCCTTGAAATGGCAAAATACGTTGAAATATAATGTGGGACTGGATATGACAGTATGGCGAAATATCATTTCCTTAAACTTCGATGCTTATCTGGAGCGTACGGAGAATTTGCTGATGAATGTAGATGTAGCACCTTCTACGGGTTTCACGTCTTATCGGGAAAACCTGGGATCTTTGGACAATAAAGGAATTGAGGCCCGCCTGCGCTTGAATCTTTTACGTGGTGACAGAGACGGCTGGAACTGGAATGTGACATTGAGTGCAGCTCACGAACAGGATAAAATCCGGAAACTGTCCAATGCGATGCGAGCCATGAACGAACAGGCGCTGAATATCGAAAACAATACAGGAACGGAAATTTTCAAAATGTATGAAGTAGGACGTTCGCAAAATGCCTTGATGTTAGTAAAGTCATTGGGCATCGATCCCGCCACCGGTAATGAAGTGTATGTAAAACGGGACGGAAGTACTACTTTCGACTATGATCCGAACGATCGCGTCGAAGTGGGAAATACAACTCCCAAATTGCAAGGTTTCATGAATACCAATTTAAGTTGGAACCACATCGAATTATATATGTCTTTTAACTATGAAATGGGGGCAAAACTGTATAATTCAACGTTGGCAACCAAGGTAGAAGGAGCAAGTCCTTATCAGAATGCCGATAAACGGGTTTTATACGACCGCTGGAAAGAACCAGGAGATATCGCTATGTTCCGGCGAATCGATGACCAGAGTTCCGTCTATCAGAGTTCACGCTTGGTGCAAAAAAGCAATTTCATCCGCATGTCCAGTCTGTCACTGACATACGACATTCCGAGAGAAAAACTGGCAAAAACCTTTATCGAACGGTGTAAGTTTACCTTTTCCATGACGGATGTGTTCCGTATTTCTACCATCAAACAAGAGAGGGGAACTTCTTATCCGTTTGCATGGACATTCTCACTGGGCGCAAATCTAACTTTCTAAAACAGATCGCATGAAAACAAAATCATATATGTTTATTGTCCTGCTCTTTATTTTTTCGTCCTGCACGAATTGGCTGGACGTACAATTGGACAACAAAGTCGACGATAGTAAATTATTCAGTTCCGCCGAAGGTTTCAAGGAGGCTTTGGCCGGTGTATACAGCAATATGTCTAAGCGAAACCTGTACGGACGCACACTCACCATGGAATATGTGGACGTTTTGGCCAAGTATTACAATGCCAGTAATAATACATATCAATATTGGAATGAATACAATTATGAATACTCATCTACCAAAAGCGTGATTTCCGGTATTTGGAACAATTTGTATTCTAATATCGCCCAACTGAACTGCATTTTGATGTGGACGGATAAAAATGCCGGAGTGATGGACGAAAATACCCGGAATCAGATCCGCGGTGAAGCCCTGGCACTTCGGGCTTTTCTGCATTTCGACCTTTACCGGCTGTTTTCTCCCGATGTAAAACGCTCTCCGAAAGCGGACGGTATTCCCTATAATAAAGAATATGGAGTATCATTACCTCCGATGTATTCGGTCGAGGAAGTCGTTCAGTTAGTGATCAACGATTTGAAAGAAGCAGAAGAATGCCTGGCCAATGATCCGATCAATGAGGTTGTACCTTATGTCATTGCTTCTACATGGGATGGTGTGGCAGACGGCTCCAATACTTCCAAAGGCGTTTCGGCCTACAGAGATGAAGCAGACCAATATGTGGCCCGAATGAACCTGTATGCTGTAAAAGCCATGTTGGCCCGTGCCTATCAAGCCCGGGGCGAATTTACCAGAGCTGCGGAAAAAGCTAAAGAAGTCATCTACAGCGGTAAGTTCAGGCTGCTTGAATTCAGCAGTATCGACCAGGATGAAAGGTATGTCGATCTTTTATTTTCGGACGAACACATTTTTTCTTTGCGGAACAGTTCACTTTATGATTACAGTGCCTCTTTGCACCGAGACAATATATCCGGAGGAGTAACTACTCTTACACCGTTACCGATGCGAGATGCAGCTTCCACATACGAAAGCAATAATGATGACGCCCGCTATGCCAGATGGTTCAATTTGGGCAGATTGATCAAATTTTTGCCGGATACGACTTCCTCTTTTCCACAAAAGATGCCGATGATCAAACTTTCTGAAATGTATTTGTTGGTTGCAGAATGTACCGTCGCAAACCAACCGGATACGGCCATGCATTATATTAATATTCTCAGGGATCATCGCATCCGGAACAATGCGCACTGGCATACAATCGGCAAAGATTTCATTTTTGAGGAAATGCAACGTGAATTTGTCGGAGAAGGTCAATTGTGGTATGCCTATAAACGTAATAACAGAGCGATACAAGGAAGCGACGGAGAAACAGAACCGAGTGATGACATTTTTGTCTTCCCCTTCCCCGATACCGAAATTGAAGACGGACACAGAACTCAGAGATAAAAGGATGAAGCAACAGTCAAAATAAGTATTTATGAAAAAACTGATTTATATAATAATAACAAGTTGCCTGCTTCTCGGAATAGGCAGTTGTGACCAGGATATCGACTATCCGTACGAGGGGAAAGACCGCATTTATTTTCAATGCTTTACTTTCAATTCCTATACCCGAATCCGCACTTATAGGGACTCTCTGACTTTTTCATTCGGGTTGATCCATGACTCAATCCGGATCGATACGGCCAAAATTGTCATGGAGTATACCGGACGCTCATCGGATGTGGAAAGGATTTACCATGTGAATGTAGTAAAGGATTCATCGACAGCCATAGAGGGCGTACATTATCAAACCATCGATAAAGAACAGGTATTCCGTCCGAATGCTTTGCGTGATACGCTTCGCATTGTCATATACCGCGACAATATGAACTCGAGATTTAAAGAAAAGGAGCGTTACCGGCTGGAATTGGAACTGGAACCCAGTGAAGATTTCGATTTGGGAATTCGTCAAGGAATCCGGAAAACCTTATGGCTGAATAATTATATGTCCGAACCGGACTGGTGGGAAGGAAATTTTCACGGGTCTCTAGGATTTTTCCATCCGGAAAAATGGAAAATCCTGATCAATTGGGACCAAGCATTTGCCAACCAGAATAGCTGTCCTTACGACTGGAATAACAGAGGCCAGGATTTTACCAGCGTGCTTCAAAGTTACATCAACAATGATGCCAATGCCGTTTACGACGAAGACGGCCACCGTGTTTATTTCGACCATGTGGAGACTCCCGAGGATGAAGAATAATATTTGAAACAGAAAGAATATGAAAAGAACAAGTATATTATATGCCCTGCTTATCGTATTGCTGTTACCAGCCTGCTACGACGACTTAGGTAATTACGACTATCATGAAATCAACGAACTGGAGGTAGACAGCATCCATCCGCTTTATAACGTGGATATCGACGACAGCCTTTGTATTTATCCGACACTGAAAGGGACAATGTACAGTGACACGAACCGTTTTACCTATCAATGGGAAATCGGTGCGCAAACCGTAGGAACCTCGCATGACCTGGAATTGCTGGTCAACCTGACCGCCGGCTATAAGTTTGCCCGTTACGTAGTAACCGATAAAGAAACCGGGGTGAGAAAATATCATACCTTCAACGTAGAAATAAAGAGTTCGACGGCTGCCGACCTGGTTATGGTATTGAGTAAATATCAGGGACGCGCGGAACTTTCTTACATCCGGTTGGACAAACCGGCTAATTGGGCCGTTAATTATTACAAAGACCGGTTCGGCGAGGAATTGGGAACAAATCCGCAACAATTGGCCATTTGCTATACCGAAAGGTTGTCACGTGACTATCCTTTCCTGAATTATTACGGCAGAATCATGGCTTTGGCTGATAATCAGATTCGTTTGATGGATAAAGCCACCCTGGAACCGGACTCAATTACTCCCTATCTGCTGGGTGAACACTACGCCAATTTTATGACTCCCTATCCTGTGCCGGATGTAAGTACTTACAAACCGGAATGGATCAATGAAGTAATAGGTGGTACCCGTATGCAAATTGCTTACAACAGTCTATACAATAATAATTTTTTCATGCAGATCGGAGGAGGGCGGTTTTATACCATGAATCATTACACTTTAGGTTCGTCAAGAGCAACTGTTAATAATCAGAGCCCTTATACGGACGGTTACATTTCGCCGTTCGGATATTGGGATGACATGAGTAATTATGAATCTTACGGGACCAATATGTATCTAGGCTGCTATACCGGTGATTTCATCATGTTCGACAGAAACAACCACCGTTTCTTTTATGGTAGTGGTTACGGAGGCAGAACCTCTATAGAAGAACAGGACGTACCATCCTACCCACAATACGATAATCTGTTGTGGGGATCAGCCACGGTAATCGAAAACAACACCAGTGTTGCCATTCTGAATAGCGGGGACAATTGCCGGATGATCGTATTACAAAACGGCAAAGGCGGGACAACAGGAACACGCGATACCAAAAAACTGGTTAAAGAAATAGACTGCAACGGAGTAGTAAGTGCAGAAAGTAAATTCTATATGATGAAATACAACACTTACCTATTTTTCACCAATGGCGACAAATTATATCGCTATAATTTGCTGAACGGTATCAACAGCAATATGGGACCGGCCAATACGCCCATCTTGTCTCTGTCGGAATTAGGCTATGGTCCGGAGGCAAAGATCACCTCCATGTTTGTTTCTCGTTCCGAGCAAACTTTATTGCTGGGTGTATCGCGCTACGGAAATGACAGCGAAGCAGCAGGAGAAGAAGCCAAAGGTGACGTACTTTGGTTCGACCTAAACGCTTCTACTTTGGAAATCAAATACAATGAAAACCGTTCAGCCAAAGGCGTAGCAGGTATTCCGGTTGATGTGAAAATCAAGTTCCAGACCCTTTGGAGAGACGGTAAGAATTATCAGGAGGAATTAGTTGACCAATATTAACAAGAGCAATAATAAATGAATTAATAAAACAAAAAAAATTATGAAAAGAGTATATATATTATTATCGCTCATTGTCTTTCTTTTCTTTTCCTGTTCGGAGGACAATACTCTCTATGAACCGCAGGAAAAAGAAAATGTTGCGGTAGACAATACGCAAAACGAAGACAAGGATGAGGAGGAAGAATTGCCGGAAGGACAATTGCTTCCCGGTATGCATACCGTAAAACTGAATGTGACGGAACCCGACGGGCAAGTGGTAGAACGCCGGTTCAAATACTATATGCCCATTGCAGCTCACGGCAACCCGTCATTGATTTTTGAATTCCACGGAAGTTATGAATTTGTACAAAGCGGAGCCATTCCCGATCCGTTAAAAGATTTCACAATCTCCAACGCTTTAGTACAGCTGGCTATCCAGGAAAATTGTATTATCTGCGTACCTGTGGGATTAGTTCCTGAAACAGAACGCGACACAGCTTATATCAACTGGACGGAATCCGAGAAGCATTTGCCTTTTTTCGATGCGATGGTAGACTATTTTAAAGGCTGTACACCTATAATCGATGAAAACCGGATTTTTTCTACCGGTCAGTCAAGCGGTGCCATCTTTTCTTGGGTACTGGCATTCGAGCGATCGGATATTGTAGCTTCTATTGCTCCGCGTGCCGGACAAATGAACACGGATAATCAGAGTAATTTCCCCACCCGTTGCGTACCCGTCCGCGTATTCGCAGGAGAAGCAGACAAGACTGTGCAACATTCTGCCGTGATTTCCAATACGACCAACTGGGCAGAAAGAATCGGCGGCTATTTTGCCAATAGCGTAGCAATCGATACATTTTCTATTCCAGACTATACCAAAGTAACTACCCGCAAGTGGAATGGGGCTAAAGGCGATATCGAAATTTATTCTCTGGAAGGCATCGGACATGGTGTATCGTTGAGTTATTGTTGTCCCTATATGTGGGAATTCTGGAATTCACACACACTGGATCAAACTTCTTCATCTGTATTTGTGACCACAGACACAGATACGATAAGGACAGAATGTAAGGAAGTCGTGAAAATCGGCTTGAAATACACCGCCGGTGCAACTGTAGAGTTGACTGAAGCACCCAAAAACTGGAAAGTGACCTGGAACGCTAACCGCACGGAGGTTACATTGACTGCGCCAAATCCCGAAGATTATTATAAGAATGTCGGACGAGGCGGTAAAATCGTATTCACAGCAAGTTTAAACGGACAAGAAGCGACCAGCGAAGTGGTTTATGAATTGATCGAACCACGGGTTTATTTTAAAATCGGTGACATTTACTATAATGAAAATAGTGAAGCTGTCGGCGTAGTGGTATGGGTCGACGAGGAAGATTTGCAACGCGCCAAAATTGTGAGCCTGGAAGAAGGAAGTGTGCAATATGCAGGTAGCGGAAACGGTTTAGGTCTGGATTTCGATACACCGGATAAAGATAATGGAGCCAGCAATACTGAAAAGATGATCGAGAAGAATAATACATTATCCTCTCCTTTATCAGGAATATATTCTGCCTTTACGTGGGCAAACAGCTATGCATACAAAGGAGAAAGAGATTGGTTTTTACCGGCCATCAATGAATTGGTCAGTCTGGCAGAAAACCTAGAGGTAGTAAATGAAGCCATAGAGAAAGCGGGAGGAGCAAAAGTAGTTTCTCCTTATGGCTCCTCCAGTACTATGAAATATAATCTTTTCTCTTCTACAACAGAAGTAGAGGAAGGTGCTACAACCAAGACTATTTATTGCTACAATTTCAGCGACAATGTTATATTACCGAATAAGGCAAGGGATGCCGGAAGCGAATATTTTGGCTGGATAAAAGCAAGAGCATTCAAAATTGTAAGAAAGTGATAACGCCATGAAAAAAGGATTATTCATTTTATTACTCATTGCGATTCTGCTTCCTGCGCATGCGCAGGAAAGCGGAATCCGCTTTTTCCACGGGACATGGGATGAGGCAATGGCATTAGCTAAGAAAGAGAAAAAGAAAGTTTTCATAGACTTTTTCACGGAGTGGTGCGGTCCCTGCCTCAACATGGCCCTGACGGTTTTCCCATTACCGGAAGTCGGCGAAGTATACAATAAAAACTTCATCTGTCTTAAAATCGACGCCGAAAAAGGGGAAGGACGAGAACTGGCAAAAAAATACGGGATCCATTCCTACCCGAGCTATATTTTCGTAAATCCCAAAACAGAGGCACTCATTCACCGGAGCGGAGGGAATAAACCGGCAGCTGATTTTATAGCAGATGTGCAAGGAGCTTTGAATCCCAAACTCAGTTCTATTTACCTGAACGAAAAATATAAAAGCGGGAAATACGATGCCCGTTTTCTCATCGATTACATCCATAACCAGAAAGTATCGGGCAATCGCAATGTACAGAAAGATTTCGACAAGCTCATTGCCATGGGGAAGAAACTCACCGATCCGGAAATCTGGGAACTGTATGCCGATTGTATCGGGGGATACAACAATCCGTATGTGAAAGAAGTGGCCGATCATTATGATGAATTCGTCCGTTTGTTCGGTAAAGAAGCCGTCGACACCAAACTCACCGAAGCGACAGCGTATGCTCCGATCGCATTTACCGAGTCTCTACCCGAATTCGAGGGGAAATACTATAACCTGAAAACGGCTGAATTGACTGGTTTATTCCGTCAAAATAAGTACGACGAAGCTTGGGAGATGGTGGACCGACTGGCACGGGATCCGAAAATCGACCAAGCTAAATTCGTCAAATTGTTATCGTTCTATACCCGGGTAAATCCTGATTATAACGATAACGAACTGACTTTCGATCAATTGGCGAAAAAAGTAAAATACACCCGCTATGTCGCTTATAATATGTATGACCGCGATGAAGCCATACCGCACCATTATTATGCCAGTGCTTTGGAATATCTGATCAAAAGAGCACAGGAAGAAGGTAAGCAGATTCCTGCCGATATCTATGAAACTCCAGCCTATGGAAAAGAAAAATACGATATGCGCCATCCGTCACTTAAACAAAAACCTAAAAGATAGGTATATTCCGTTACTAATTCGTCTTCGGTGACCGGAATTGGAGCCCCGGTCGCTTCTGTCGGTCTTGTGGCTTTTTCTATCACTGACCGGTGATGTCTGACGGAAACGTAACGTAAAGTTTTTTCGCGCAGTGAGGAGTTCCGCCGGTCAGTGAATTCTTCTCTTGTTCGGAAAAAGAAAAGATTTTGTTTTTCCGAGTAAGAGAAGAACCGATGAAATCAACGGAAGCCTTACCGGACCGTTCCAGGCGAACCGGTCTGACGATATAAAACCCGGAATCGGAATAGAAAAAAATAAATCTACATTTAGGGTAAACATGTATATAAACACCAAAATCTATTCTTCAACAAACTATATCGAATCGTTTAAAATATAAAATAACAAGACATTTTTTCAATCATTCCGTAGAAACACCAGAAAGAAAGAGGTCAAAACTAAAGAGCTATGTTAGAAACATTGAATAACTGGATTATTTCTGCGAACGATTGGATTTGGACATACCTATTAATTATCCTTCTGATTCTGATCGGTTTATATTTTACGTTTAAAAGCCGTTTTGTACAATTCCGCTATTTCGGAGAAATGTTCAGGTTATTAGGCCAGGGAGTCAGTAACGGCAAAGGTAAAAATTCCGTTTCTTCGTTCCAGGCTTTCTGTATAGCGACCGCCTCCCGGGTAGGAACGGGTAATTTAGCCGGAGTAGCGACTGCCGTTGCTTTAGGAGGTTCCGGGGCTGTTTTCTGGATGTGGGTACTGGCCCTGATCGGTTCTGCCTCGGCTTTCGTCGAGTCGACTTTAGCTCAAATTTATAAAGAAAAAGGTGAACGCTCATTCATCGGAGGCCCCGCCTTCTATATCGGAAAAGGACTAAAAAAGAAAGGCCTGGCCCTGCTTTTCGCCTTCATTATTATCATCACTTTCGGCTTGGTCTTCAATTCCGTCCAAGCCAATACCATCGCAATCGCTTTTCACGAGATATACGGAACCGGCCAATTAGGTCCGGCCATCATCCTGACCTTTTTCACGCTAATCACTATTTTCGGAGGGATACACCGGATAGCACGGGTAGCGGGTATCATCGTTCCGTTTATGGCGATTGCCTATATTTTAGTGGCCTTATTCATTTTATTCAATCATATGACCGCTATCCCGGCCCTGATCGGCCATATTTTCTCTAATGCTTTCGGAATAGAGCAAGTTGTCGGTGGAGGACTCGGGGCAACGATCATGCAAGGAGTAAGGCGAGGCTTATTTTCCAACGAAGCGGGGATGGGTTCCGCTCCCAATGCTGCAGCCACAGCAACCGTTTCCCATCCGGTAAAACAGGGGCTGATACAAGCCCTGAGTGTATTCACCGACACCATTGTCATTTGTAGTTGCACCGCTTTTATCATCTTACTTTCGGACCTTCCTCTCGATGGAACCTTGAAAGGCATTCAACTGACCCAGGCCGCCGTCGGCCATGAAATCGGTCCCTTCGGAGCTCAGTTTATCGCTTTCTGTATTCTTTTATTCGCCTTCAGTTCGATTGTCGGCAATTATTCCTACTGTGAAACCAATTTGTTCTTTATATCACGGCATCCGGCCGGTCTGCAAATCTACCGGATAGCCGTCGGAGGAATGGTGTTTTTCGGTTCGGTAGCCGGTTTGGACATCGTCTGGAATCTGGCAGACCTATTTATGGCCCTCATGACCCTGATCAACCTGATCGCCCTCATCTTTCTTGGTCATTTAGCTTTAAAAGCCCTAAAAAACTACAACGATCAAAAACGCCGGGGTATCAAAAGCCCGGTATTCAAAGCCAGCGATATCCCGGAAATAGAAGACCAACTTTCTGAATGGAAGTAGTGCTGAGCGTGAATCTTATTTTATTGTTAAAATAGCGCATTCTTCTTATAACGATTCCGAATATCTGATTTCATTTTTTAATTTTGTGACAACATTTATAAAAGTCAAATTCTTAAAATAGAGCATCATGAAAAAAGTTATTAATTCACCGAAAGCACCGAAAGCGATCGGTCCTTACAGCCAAGCTATTGAAGTAAACGGAATGATCTATATCAGCGGTCAGCTGCCCGTAGACGTAAATACCGGTAAATTCGCCGAAGGCGGTATCCAGGAACAAACCGAACAATCTTTAAAAAACATCGGTTATATTCTCGAAGCTGCCGGTTGTACTTATGATAATGTAGTAAAAACTACCTGTTTGCTAAGCGACATCGCTAATTTCAAAGCCATGAACGAAGTCTACGCAAAATATTTCACCCAGGATTGCCCGGCTCGTGCTGCTTTTGCCGTAAAAGATCTGCCTATGGGAGCTTTGGTTGAAATCGAAGTCGTAGCTGCCAAATAAGTAGCATACGACATTCCGGTTGATCAGCGTTCTTTCTTCCTAATCAAGTTTGAAGGACCGCTGATCATTTTTATATCTTCGCCGTCATTCCCAGATAAACCCCGATAAAATAAGGAATCAGCCATACCCACCAAACAATGACACTGAAACGGCTGAAATTGCGTTTCGCCCGGGCGGAACCTTTCCGAAATGTCCAGAAAGCCCACAACGCATGAATCGCCATTAGAAACACGGCAATACTACCTAAAACAGCATGTAAACGGTTGTCCTGACCAGTAAGCCGTACCAGCTCTGCCATAAAAGCAGTACCGACAAAATCACACACCAAACCTAATCCAAAAGCAGTCACGTGCCACCCTTTCAAACGCCCCTGTATACGTTCACTCCATACCCCTACGGAATAAAAGATCAAAGCCATTGAAATAATAACGATCGCAGCCAACAAAAACTCATCATCATACGTTGTCAATCCCATGTCATTTGTATTTACTTATAACAAATACGCACAAACCGACAAACATGTTTCTGACAATCCAACTAACTTTTATCCTCATAAGTCGTCAGCCATTGCTTCAATTCAGTGGTCCGGTTCATCCGGTCCATAGAAAATTCCTGACTACGGATATCGATGACCTCGTATAATTCGATGATCTTCCGATAGAGGATCGCCTGAATCCCGGCATCTGTCAGCCTCCGGGCATCCCGGTAAATCAATTCGGTCAACATTTCCAATTTATAGATCGGATCGTCTGCAAAAAAAGTCGTGATCTCTTCGGTATCGGCCTGGATAAACCAATCCCGGTCTTTGTTGAAATAAGAAGCATACATTCCGGCATAAGGCGACTCGTCGTTCATCTGGCGCTTACCGTCCCGGACATCGTCCAATTCCTCGAAGAAAGTCTTTATAACTGTGGCTATCAAATCTCTTGCTAACATAGTGGTTTCGAGTTGCTGAATTTTAGGTAAAGATATAAGCTTTCGATTAAAAACGATAGTTTTAAAGAAAAAATTTATCTGCCCTCAAGACACCGAACTTCAGTTGCCTTCGAAGCCTTTGCTTCTTTGTGCTCCGGCATC
>ERZ832317.4504-NODE-4504-length-13439-cov-3.456142_pt1 | contig 13439 bp, 10 predicted proteins | sample MGYA00519695_ERZ832317 | MGnify/ENA primary metagenome ERZ832317 (study PRJEB31850, sample SAMEA3708726) | human gut metagenome | biome: human gut; feature: human-associated habitat; material: faeces | place: China | collected 2014 ...
TATATACCCAATACGTTCCACCGATCACTTCAGTCCCTCTTCCTTCGGTCGATACCGTGCCTTCATCCAGCGAAGTGGCTGTCACCAGATAACTGGTTTCGCCCACTTTGGCAGCCACTACATAAGCCGTTTCCCCCACAGTCGGCGGATTATCCACCGGATTATCATCCTCATTGCAAGAGGAAACCAACACACCACTACTCAAACAAAAGGCCGCGGCAAAAGCCCACAACAAAAACTTCTTCTTCATATATTCTTTTTTATTATTGATTTATACTAAAACTCAATCGTATTATTTTCCGAAAAATACCCTGAACTTGCCATAGAATGCACGGCCTGCCTTTTGCAGACTGAAATTATCAAACAACTGGGCGTCCGTGAAATTCCGGCATTCAACGGATACATTATAGCGTCCGTTCTTCATGGTATAAGACAAGGATAAGTTATGGGAGAACTGTTCCGGAACCATATTCTTCGTCTCTTTATCTCCGATATTCTCCCAGTAAAGAGGAAAATCATGCTGCCAATAGCTGTCATAGCCAACAGTCAGCATATTTCCTTTGGCAAACAAGTCTTTCCAATAAAAATTAGCACTTATATTGGCATAGCGATAAGGGAGATTCGGCATACGCACCTTGTAATGCATACTTTCCTGCAAAGAGGTGCCTGCCAGGTACTTTTCATAGTCACGGGTATCAATACAATTAAATGTACCGCCTACATCGAACCAGTGCGAGAAGCTATAAAGCAGCGATAAATTATATCCTTTAGTCCTCACATGCCCATGATTCTCATAGTATCCGTAACTTGTTCCCCCCAATACATCCAATCCTCTTTTTATGTAATCTTTCGTATCCCGATATATCAAGCCGGCCTCGGCATACACCCCGTGTTTGCCAAACTGATAATTATAGCTGAAACTCAGATTCAGATTATCACTTTTCTCCGGCTTCAGATTTACTTTACCGGCTTCCAAGTCTTCATCACCAAACAGTTCGTCTGTCGTAGGAAGCCGAAAAGCCTTTTCATAAGAAAGTTTTACCTGAAAATCTTTCCATAAAAAATATGTACCCGCAGCACCGTATCCGAAAGCACTTACCGTATTGGATAAATTTATATAATTACCTATGCCATCCGTACTCTGTGACACCGGACCTTTGTTGTATTGCCGGTAATGCTTGGCAAATGCCGAAATATTCCATTTGTCCGACGGCATCAGGCGATAAGAAAGACCGCTGACATTCTTACGCGTAATTTTAGGAATACTAAAATCCGTAAATTTGGAAGAAGCACCTATGATAGAGCGGCTTGTACGTTCAAAATCACTTACCACATGGCTAAAAGTAAACGTATGCGCCTCTCCGATATGATAATTCATCCTCAGCGTTCCATTCCAGTTCTTGTTTTTAGATTCACTATTCTGATAAGACTGTTCTCCCCGGCTGCCCCTTTCGTAAAACTCACCACGCCAGTTGTAAGCCCGTGAAGCGGTATCGACATTATTAGTGAGGTTATGGTTATAATTGGCAGTCAGCAGTAAATCCAAATTCTTCACGAATAAGTTCTTTTTGTAGTATTCCAACGAAGGGGCCAATGAATGTCCTTTGCGGAATTTTTCACCGAACACGACATCTTGATAAACACCAGTTTGTATCTCTTTATAGAAATAGGAATAATTGAAGCTCAGAGCCAATCTGTCCGCCCATTTTTTTCCAACCACACCGATTTTTCCAATCACAGCTTCATTATGGTATTGGTCATTGAAACGTTTCAGATGGTAAATCTTACTTTTGTCGAGTGGCGGAAAACGCACACTTCCATCTTCTCTGATTTCAAAGTCACGTACATACGTATCTACATAATAATCATTATCCGAAAAATTCTGAAAAGCGTTCACTTCATACATAAAACCATTCTTGAATATTTGTCCGAAACGTACGTATGACTTATGAGTGTTAAATGAACCGTAAGAATAAGAAGCATCCAGAAACCACTTCCCGGGTTGTTTGTTAGTGACAATATTAACCACTCCCCCAATAGCATCCGTACCGAATCCTACGGGAACCACACCTTTGTACACCTCTATGCGATCTGCATAATTAATAGGAACATTATTCAAATCGAATGCAGCACCGGCCCCTTCTTGCGGTATTCCGTCAATAAAGATTTTCACATGCCGCCCGCTAAAACCGTCAATATACAACTGCATATCCGATCCTACTCCGCCTGACTCACGGAGTTTTACCCCCGGCACCTTAGTCAGTGCGCCGGCTAAAGTCTGTGTACTGTTATGCAACTTCTTCGCGTCAACGGCTACCGCATTAAAGGCTGACTTATTTACCCGGCCAACTCCGGAAGTTGTTACTACGACCTCTCCCAACTCTTTCACTTTCGGTGCAATGGTGACATTGACCTTTATCCTTTCTCCTTTAGCTAATTTAACCTTCTTTTCTACTGTTTGATAACCTACAGCCGAAACGACAAGTATATATTCACCTTCCACAGTTTTCAAGTGATAAATTCCCTTTTCGTCCGTATAACTGCCATAGTTCGTTCCTTTCAGATAGACCGTCGCAAAATCTACGACCTCCTTTTCTGTAGATATCACTCTGCCCGAAATCATACTAGTATAATGACGCTCGTGCTGTGAATATGCTGATACAGAAAATAAGAATACTAGAAAAACCAAAAAACATTTATTAATCATCTCCTTTTTACTTTATACCTATTCATTTACTTTAAAAGCGATGCAAAGGTAAGTAGAAACAGGAGTGCAAAACAATCCCTATCTATTGGTAAAAATTAGACAACAAAAACTAAACATATAGATATACACAATACCTATATATAAGTAATTACTAGATAAATTAAATAAAAAGAGAAAAAAATCCTACTCCAACCATTGCGCCAGCAAACGCTCCGTTATTTCCCACAACTGCTCTTTCTGTACATGGTTCACATACTTATCGGATAAGCTTTTCCGGTGATTATTGACATAGAGTTGCCCTGTCACACCGGCTTCTTTTTTGTCCAGCAACAGACCAATTGCCGTAGAAGCTCCTTTCTTCGGCTTACGAATAAAAGGACGGAAGAATATATCTGTCAGAGGGTCGAACCACTTATGCATCGTGATGATATCAGTAGAGACAATTCCCGGATCGGCAGCATTGACGGTGATTCCTTTCTCCCGAAGTTGCTCGGATAGTTCGAAAGTAAATAATAACAAAGCCAATTTTGTGTTACTATAAACAGGTATTCTCCAAAAGTTTCCCGTTTTCCCCCTGTGAAAGAAATCAGGAAAATCAAGACGGCCGATTGCATACGTACACGAAACCATATTTACAATACGTGCTCCGGATGCCATAGTCGGAACTAATTTACGAGTCAGCAGGTAAGGACCAACATAATTTACACTGACCGTCCGTTCAAATCCATCGTTCGTAATAGAAAATCCGGTTTCCATTGTCCCGGCATTATTCATCAACAAGGAAATGGAAAGTTTACGTTCCAAAATCCGATCAGTAAAAGAGGCTACGGAGTGCATCGAAGACAGATCAATAGCGAGTACTTCCAAATTCGGATTTCCGGTTTCTTTCATTAAACGTTGGCACACGTTTTCCGCTTTTTGCGGGTTATAACAAGCCATTATGACATGATAGCCGGCTGTGGCCACGGCACGGGTTATCTCCGTTCCCATGCCTCCGTCAGCTCCGGTAATGATCGCCCATTTCACTTCATTCATTGTTTTTCCAATTTTTCAATCTCCTTTTGCAGACAAGGAGGCAGTTCTTCATTCAAATGTTTATGACAAGCCATTTCGATCGTGTACATACGGCCAATGCAATAATTGCTATGCCCGCAATTACAACGTGCACGGTCTTCACGTGCCATACGGTTCACAAATCCCGGTTCATTCAGCAGGGCACGTGCCATTTGAACAGCATCAAAGCCGGCATCCAGCACTTCATCAATTTTCTCACGAGAAACAAGGCCGCCTACATAAATTAACGGAGCACCCGGAAGGGCCTCACGGAACTTCAGCGCATCTTCGAGAAAATATGCCTCTTTGAAAGGAACAGTCGGAATCATCCATTTTCCGAACATCCGAATGCCATATTTCAGCCACCAGCAATTCATATAATAAGCCATAGAACGGATAGGCATCGCCCCTCGCATCACATACATCGGCGCACGACTGACGAAACCACCGCTCAATACCAGCCCGTGAGCACCCAGTTCGAGCAGGCGTCGGGCTACTTGTATCGTTTCCTCCGACTCCATTCCACCTTTGAAACCGTCGCGCATATTCATTTTCACAAGAACCGCCATATCGCTACCGGCAGCTTTCATCACTTCTTTCATCACTATATCCATAAAACGCATCCGGTTTTCCAACGAACCTCCGTATTCATCCTTCCGGTGATTCGTGTAAGGGGAAAGGAACTGGCTAATCAGATATCCATGTCCGGCGTGAACCTCAACAGCGTCGAAACCAGCTTCTCTAGCCAGATTGACAGCCTTTCCATAAGCACGCGCCATTTCAGGAAGTTCTTCTTTCCTCATTCCGCGCACAAAGGTCGGAGAGTAAAGATTGAAACCGGAAGAAGCAGAGATAGGAGTTACTCCACAAATGTTCTTGTGGGACATATTACCGCAATGACCGATTTGTATACCTGCTGCGGCACCCTCATCGTGTATGGCGTCGGTCACTTCGCGTAAACCGGGAATTATGGAAGATCGTAACCATAATTGGCGGTCAAAAGAAAGCCCGCTTTGTGTCACGGCAGCATAAGCAACCGTCGTCATGCCAACCCCGCCTGCGGCTACCGAACGGTGATAATCCAACAACATTTGTGAAGGGGCGTTTCCCGGACACATACTTTCAAAAGCTGCCGAACGAATGGTCCGGTTGCGAAGTGTCAAAGGTCCAAAAGTGACCGGGGTAAATAACTTTGATTTCATAGTAGTATGATATATTTTGTCAAAAGATAGCCTTAATACAGAAAAGGGAATACACGTTTCCTATTTCCCACCTCATCACCGAATTCCTCGCGGTAACGGTGCCAGATTGCGTTGGCACGCGGGACAAGGTTAGCGATCGTCCACCAAAGAAACACAAGTCCGGAAAGTGAACAGGTGAGTATCGCCCAGCCTGCCCACTCTACTATTTCGCCGAAGTAATTGGCGGAAGTAACGTAGCGGTACATCCCTTTTTGAGGCAGATAGTGGCGGGTATCTCCCGGCTTTCGCAAATGCCGGATGATATAATCCGAGTGCCAGTTCACCAGCATACCAGTAAAAAAAAGCAGAGTTCCGAGAATAAACCATGGTGACATAAACCAATCAATGCCGTACATTCCTTCAGGCGCAAGATGAAATATCCATTGTCCTTGCATATATCCGTTCAACAAATTAAAAAGAATGCCCATTGACATAATAGCTAACGGCATTTTACTCTTTCCGGTCAGCAATAGAGGAAAAACGAATGCACGCTGGAAATAATGAATCTGGAAGAATATGAAGAACATCAGTATGACGGGATCAAAACGGCGTTCCGAATGCACCCACATCCAACACATAACTAAAAATACAGGGGCCTCCATTAATATCCAAGCCAACTTATTGGAAATAGCCACACCCCACGAAGCGGTACGAAAAATACCATATCCGGCTTTCACAAAGTAAAGGGCAATAAAAACAATCAGAGCGATCAGGCTCATTATGCCCAAAAACAGATTAAATGCATTCATAGTCATACAGATATTCTTTTACAATGTGCAAAAGTAACAAAAAAGAGGAAAATTGCAACGCAAAACTCCTTAAATAAAAACTCGATGACACACAGAAAGTTTTCTCTAAAAAACACTTATCCCCAGGCATACCTCCGGAAATGATCGGAATATACACCTGGGGACTACACTTATCTATTCAATAAAAGGATTGTTTCCTGTCAGCGTTTCTTTATTGGGATATAAGCCAGATCATCAAGCACGTTCTTATAAGCCGGACGGATAATACGTTTGCCTTCGAAGTTCAATTCTTCATTGCGGTGGGCACACCAGCCTACGATACGTGCCATTGCAAACAAAGGAGTGAAGATTTCCTGCGGCAATCCGATCATTTCATACACAAAGCCCGAATAGAAGTCAATGTTGCTCGATACTGTCTTGCCGTTATTCTTGATGCGTCCGAAAGTCGCGATCGCCCGTTCTTCCAAAAGTTCGAGGAAGGCAAACTCACGTTCCTTGCCTTTTTCACGTGCCAGATCACGTGCCAATTCTTTTAGTAAAAGTGCACGCGGGTCGGAAATCGTGTAAACGGCATGACCAATACCATAAATCAATCCGGTCTTATTATAAACCTCTTTATTCAGCATACGAGTAAAGTAGGTGTCAATCTCATCAACATTTGTCCAGTCCTTGATGTTCTCCTGCAAATGATGGAACATATCAGCAACCTGAATATTTGCACCTCCGTGAAGCGGGCCTTTCAGAGAACCGATACCTGCGGCAATGGCCGAGTAAGTATCTGTTCCGGTAGAAGAAGTGACACGGACAGTAAAAGTCGAGTTATTACCACCACCGTGTTCTGCCTGAAGAATCAGAAGCAGGTCAAGAGTACGTGCATCCAGTTCGGTATAGTCTTTTTTCAGCATATACAGGAAGTTTTCAGCGATAGAGAGTTTCTCCTGCGGATGTCGGATATGCAGCGAACGTCCGAAAGTAGCATGACGCAGCATATTATAAGCATAAGCAATAATGGTAGGGAATTTTGAAATAAGGTCGATACTTTGACGCATCAGGTTATCACGAGAAGTGTCGTCCGCATCCGGATCGAAGCGATACATTTCGAGTACGCTGCGTGCAAGGATGTTCATAATGTTGTTACCTTCCAACTCGATGATATTCATCTTCGTTTTCTGCTCCAGTGCCATATTATCATTAATCAGTTCGCAGAATGAAGCTAGTTCCTCCTTGTCCGGCAGACGACCGGAAAGTAACAGGTACGCCACTTCCTCAAAACCGAAACGTTTCTCTTTGATGATTGCATGAGAAATATCTTCCACATCATAACCGCGATAGAACAGTTTGCCGGGAATCGGTTTCAGTCCGCCGCCCGGAATACGTTCGTAGCCTACTACATTACCAATTCTGGTCAGACCTACCAGTACACCTGTGCCATCTTCATTACGTAGCCCGCGTTTCACGTCGAACTTGGGGAACAATGCTGTATCAATCCGGGTAGCTTCCTTCATTTCTTCGGACAGCTTGTAAATCAGGTACTCTTTCTTCATATTCGTATGTTTTTAATCATTATTCTTATTTTTCGATTCTTTCCACTATTTCACGGGTGAAATCTGTGGTTGAGAGAGAGGTTCCATTCGGCATAAAACGGGCAAGATCATGAGTGGCACGGGCTTCCAGAAAACTATTTTCAAGAGCTTTTTCGATAAGAGCGGCAGCTTCCGTCCAACCGAAATATCCGAGCATCATCACTGCCGAAAGAATGATCGAACAAGGATTCACAACGTTTTTACCTGCAATGTTAGGAGCAGTCCCATGCGTTGCCTCAAAGATAGCATGGCCGGTTTTATAATTGATATTTGCTCCCGGAGCAATGCCTATGCCACCTACCATTGCAGCCAACTGGTCAGAAACATAATCTCCGTTCAGGTTCAAAGTGGCTATTACCGAATATTCTTCGGGAATGAGCAGTGTATTTTGCAAAAATGCGTCGGCAATGCAGTCCTTTATCACTAGCCTACCATCCGCCAAAGCGTCACCAAACTCACGTTGCGCCAACTCATAACCCCACTTTTTGAATCCTCCTTCAGTATATTTCATAATGTTTCCCTTATGTACCAATGTCACGGAAGGCAGATGATGATCGAGCGCATATTGACATGCAGCACGCACAAGACGTTCCGTACCTTCGCGTGAAACAGGTTTCACACCGAAAGAAGACGTTTCGGGAAAACGGACTTTCGTCACACCCATTTCATCTTTCAAAAACTTATAAAACTTCTTTGCCTCCGGAGTACCTGCTTCCCACTCAATACCTGCATAAATATCTTCCGTATTCTCACGAAACACACACATATTCACCTTCTCGGGAGCTTTCACCGGAGACTGTACTCCCTGATACCAACGAACAGGACGAAGGCAGACATATAAATCAAGTGTCTGTCGCAAAGCAACATTCAACGAACGGATTCCACCGCCAACAGGTGTAGTCAACGGACCTTTGATTCCTACCAGATATTCCTGAAATGCCTGCATCGTTTCTTCCGGAAGCCACGAACCTGTTTCATTGAAAGCACGTTCTCCAGCCGGCACTTCCAGCCATTCAATATGACGTTTACCCCCATAAGCTTTCCGAACGGCTGCATCTACTATAATCTGCATAGAAGGAGTCACCTCAGCCCCTACCCCGTCTCCTGTAATGTAAGGTACGGTAGGCACATCAGGCACTAATAGCGTACTATCTTTTTGTATGGTTATTTTGCTCATTTCTTTTTTCTTTATAAATAACAGTTTTAAAAAGATTTACTTCAATTTTATCTCGCATTCAAGGCGGAACCAGCACGGAACCAACCTATCTGTTGTTCGTTGTATGTATGTTGCACTTCAAAACTTTCTTTTGTTCCGTCTTCGTGGTGAAGAACGACTGTCAGATTATGTCCCGGCATAAAGTCTACCAAACCAGTGACGGAAAGCATATCGTGTTCCTGAATTTTATCATAATCCGCCTTGTCAACAAAAGTAATGGCAAGCATTCCTTGCTTCTTCAGATTCGTTTCGTGGATACGGGCGAAACTCTTGGCTAGGATCACACGGACATTCAGAAAGCGCGGCTCCATTGCTGCGTGTTCACGACTGGAACCTTCTCCATAGTTTTCTTCAGCGACTACAATAGAAGAAATCCCTTCGGACTTATACATCTTTGCCGTTCCGGAGACTGTTCCATAAGTATTTGTAGAACGGTTCCAGACCTTGTTCGTTTCGCCATTGAAGACATTGACAGCTCCCATTAACATATTATCCGAGATATTTTCCAAATGACCACGGAAACGGAGCCATGGTCCCGCCATAGAAATATGGTCGGTTGTACATTTACCCTGGGCTTTTATCAACAGAGGCATATTAAGCAAATCAGTCCCGTCCCAAGCGGGAAAAGGTGTTAAAAGTTGCAGGCGCTGTGAGTCCGACTTCACCTTGATTTCCGTTTTAGCTCCACCCGGCGCGATATATCCGACATTACCCGGCGTAAATCCTCTCATCGGGAGTTCGTCTCCCACAGGTTCGGATAGTTTCACTTTCTCACCGTCATGATTGACTAATCTGTCCTTCAAAGGGTTGAAACAGAGGTCGCCGGCAATAGTCAGTGCCATTGTCAATTCAGGAGAAGCAACAAAGGCATAAGTATTCGGATTACCATCCGCACGCTTGGCAAAGTTACGGTTAAAGGAAGTCACGATTGAATTTTTCCGTGTCGGGTCATCGGTATGACGTTTCCACTGACCAATGCAAGGACCACAGGCATTTGCCATAATCGTTGCACCGATCTGTTCAAAAGTCTCAATCATTCCGTCTCTTTCGGCGGTAGCGCGAATCTGTTCTGAGCCCGGATTTACAATCAACGGAGAAGCAACACTCAGTTTTTTTTCCGCTACCTGTTTTGCCAAAGAAGCAGCACGACTCAAATCCTGATAAGAGGAGTTAGTACACGAACCAATCAGTCCGACTTCCATTTTACGAGGATAACCGTTCAACAATACTTTTTCCGCAAACTCGGAAATAGGAGTAGCCGCATCCGGCGTGAAAGGTCCATTAATATAAGGTTCAAGTTCGGACAGGTCGATTTCAATGACACGGTCGTAATTCCGATGGATTTTAAAGGTTCATCCGTCACAACTTCGTCGGCACGGAGATCAGCTTCCACAGACTCTGCCAAATCGACAATACGATCTCTTCCGGTAGCTCGTAAATAAGTCGCCATACGCCCGTCGAAAGGGAAAAGTGAAGTAGTAGCTCCTACTTCCGCTCCCATATTACAGATAGTAGCTTTTCCGGTAGCGGAAAGTGATTCGGTTCCCGGACCGAAATATTCAATGATTGCATTAGTACCTCCCTTTACGGTCAATATTCCTGCCAGCTTCAAAATAACATCTTTCGGAGATGTCCATCCGTTTAGTTTTCCGATCAGACGAACACCTATAATTTTCGGCATTTTCAATTCCCACTCCATACCTGTCATTACGTCTACGGCATCTGCACCGCCTACACCGATAGCCACCATACCCAAACCACCGGCATTAGGTGTATGTGAGTCTGTTCCTACCATCATGCCGCCAGGAAAAGCATAGTTCTCGAGTACTACCTGGTGAATGATACCCGCTCCCGGTTTCCAAAAACCAATGCCATAACGGGAGGATACGTCGCGGAGGAAATCATACACTTCTTCGTTTGTTTTAGTCGCAGTAAGTATATCCTCTTTTGCGCCCTTATAGGCCTGTATCAAGTGGTCACAGTGTACGGTAGAAGGCACAGCCACCTTTTCCTTGCCCGCATTCATAAATTGGAGCAAAGCCATTTGGGCAGTTGCATCCTGCATAGCCACGCGGTCAGGACGAAAGTTTACGTAGTCTTCTCCCCTCTTGTAGTCTTTCACATCGGCGGCATCATAAAGATGCGCATACAGAATTTTCTCGGCTAACGTCAGGGGGCGTTTCAAGATCCCCCGCACATGCTCTACTTTCCCTTTATAGGCTCTGTAAAATGCTTCTAGCATAGTCATATCATATACCATATTACTTTTTGTTTTTTTAGTCTATCTATTAAAATAACGAACGGCGTTCGAGGATTGTTTAACAAAATGAAATATTTTTTCTATCCAAAAAGAAGATTCGTTACCTTTGCACTTATTATGAATAATAATTCGAAAAGCCCGGTCTCCGACCTTCAGTACCAGCAACTCCTGCTACGCATGGAGTATGAATACGAGAAAGAGGAATTCAAGCGACAAACCGAAACAATGGGTATTGCCCGTAAAGTGAAACGCGGTCTGTGCTGGTATCCCGTCTCTCCCGGTCGAAGCTACTACAATTCTCTGAATCAACTTGTAATAGATATTACACGGACCGAAAATAAAGAGATAGAACACTCTTTCGAGTTTGGTCGCCCCGTCTGTTTTTTCCACCAGTCTTTCGATGGAAAAGTGAAATATATGAATTTTATTGCTACCGTCAGTTACGCAGACGAAGAAAGAATAGTAGTGGTTTTACCTGGTGCAGGGGCAGTTATAGAGTTACAAGCGGACAGTTCATTAGGTATACAACTTTATTTTGATGAAACATCCTACCGGACAATGTTCGAAGCATTAGAAGATGCAATCCGCGCCAAAGGTAACCGCCTCTCAGAACTGCGTGATATCTTGCTGGGAACGCAAAATCCCGGATTCCGTGAATTATACCCTGTCCGTTTTCCATGGCTGAACAGTACACAGGAGACAGCCGTCAACAAAGTATTATGCACGCGTGATGTCGCCATTGTCCACGGCCCTCCGGGAACAGGAAAAACAACCACGCTCGTCGAAGCGATTTATGAAACGCTGCACCGGGAACCGCAAGTACTTGTCTGCGCTCAAAGCAACACTGCTGTAGACTGGATAAGTGAAAAACTGGTAGACCGTGGCGTACCAGTTCTCCGCATCGGCAACCCTACACGAGTAAATGATAAAATGTTATCATTTACTTACGAGCGCCGTTTCGAAAGTCATCCCGCCTATCCCGAGCTTTGGGGAATCCGAAAATCAATCCGTGAAACGGGCAGCCGGATGCGCAAAGGTAGTTATTCCGAACGGGAGGGTATGCGCAGCCGCATGAGCCGCCTCCGTGACCGTGCTACTGAACTGGAAATACAAATTAACACCGACCTTTTCGACAGTGCCCGTGTAATTGCTTCAACATTGGTCAGTAGTAACCACCGCCTACTCAACGGCCGACGTTTCCCTACCCTGTTTATAGATGAAGCTGCCCAAGCACTCGAAGCAGCCTGCTGGATTGCCATTCGCAAAGCTGACCGAGTGATTCTTGCCGGAGACCACTGTCAACTCCCTCCTACTATCAAATGTATCGAAGCCGCCCGTAGCGGACTGGATCACACACTAATGGAGAAAGTGGTACATAAGAAACCTTCTGCTGTCTCACTGCTCAAAATGCAATACCGAATGCACGAATCAATCATGCGTTTTCCATCCGAATGGTTTTACCACGGAGAATTGGAAGCTGCACCGGAAGTGCGTTACCGGAGCATTCTCGATTTCGACACGCCTATGAACTGGATAGATACCTCTGAAATGGATTTTCACGAGGAATTTGTAGGTGAGAGTTTCGGACGCATCAATAAACAGGAAGCCAACCTGCTTCTCCAGGAATTGGAGGCATATATCAACCGGATCGGAAAAGCAAGAATATTGGACGAAAAGATTGATTTCGGATTGATTTCGCCTTATAAAGCACAAGTACAATATCTAAGGAGTAAAATTAAAGTAAGCAGCTTTCTACGTCCTTTCCGTAGCCTTATCACGGTCAACACAGTAGACGGCTTTCAAGGACAAGAACGGGATGTTATCTTTATCAGCCTTGTTCGTGCAAACGAGGACGGACAAATAGGATTTCTGAACGACCTGAGGAGGATGAACGTGGCTATCACCCGTGCCCGTATGAAACTGGTCATTCTCGGAGATGCCGTCACACTTACCAAGCATCCTTTTTATAAGAGATTGATGTCATTCATAAAAAAAGAGGATTATGAGTAATCCTCTTTTTATCAAAGCCCCTTTTCTCACGAGAAAGAACTTTTTTAACACAAACAAAACAAACAATGTTTTCTGTCTTATATACCCTTTTTATCTTTCGCCACATCAGACTCAAGTCTTGGAATTAAAAATTCGAGATATTCTATCAATCGGCTTTTTCTTACCAGCAAAGGACTGTTGGTCTAACAGACACTTATAAACAGATATTGGGATATAGGAAATATATATATTTTACGTTCTTATTCCGGTATTTCATTTTTATAGTAGTTCTTCATTATTACAACTTGTTTTATTTTGTTGCCACAAAGATAACAACAAACTTGCATTATTTCTCTATAAAGACGGGGATATTTTGAAAAAAAGACGGAAAGAGTGTTTCTTCCCGTCTTTTTACGACATATATATTCAATCTGATTAGTTATTTTCAGGGCGAAGTTTGCGTACTGTTACAGCAGTCTGCCACATCTCGCTTTCGCGCAATGCTTTCAGTTCCACTTCCAGTTTCTCACGATAATCCGGTTTAGAGTTGGAATCAATAGAAATCTGTGCTTCGTTACCAGTCTTAACACTGTGATACAACTTTTCAACTACCGGTTTGATAGCATCGTGGAAGGGGCCCA
>ERZ832317.4507-NODE-4507-length-13436-cov-2.865780_pt1 | contig 13436 bp, 10 predicted proteins | sample MGYA00519695_ERZ832317 | MGnify/ENA primary metagenome ERZ832317 (study PRJEB31850, sample SAMEA3708726) | human gut metagenome | biome: human gut; feature: human-associated habitat; material: faeces | place: China | collected 2014 ...
CACGCCTCCGGCAGAATCCTGGTCTGCCATCCGCTCCTCCAGATACCGGGCAGCCCGCTCTGCGGCCTCCGGATCCGGCATATATAAGGGATTTTCCTCCGCCGTCTTAAGCGCCTCCGCCCCCGGCGCCAGCGGCCCGGAGGATATCTCCACAGGACCGATGGAACGGGTGTAGGCGCAGACAGAAATATTCAGGGCTTTTAAAAATTTTTCTGCAATGGCTCCGGCCGCCACCCGGCCGATGGTTTCCCGGGCGGAGGACCGGCCGCCGCCCCGGTAATCCCGGAAGCCAAACTTCTCATCAAAGGTATAATCCGCGTGACCAGGCCGATAGCAGCCGGCGATCTCCGAATAGTCCCTGGAGCGCTGGTCCCGGTTCCACACGATCATGGAAATGGGCGTTCCCGTGGTCTTTCCTTCAAATACGCCGGATAAGATCTCCACCTGGTCGCCCTCGGACCGCTGGGTGGTAAATCTGCTCTGGCCCGGTTTTCTCCGGTCCAGGAGAGCCTGTATATCTGCCTCACATAGGGCCAGTCCCGCAGGACAGCCGTCGGCCACCACGCCGATGGCCTTTCCATGGGATTCTCCCCAGGTGGTCACTTTAAATAATGTTCCAATGGTCGATCCAGCCGCCATATCTACATCTCCTAACCTATTTTTACAATTTCACAGCAGTTGGGCTCATTGACCGCAACGCTCCGGTCGCTCATGACCAGAAGCCCCTTCTCATAGTCGATATGGAAGAAGGAAATATTTCCCCCGTGGTTGATGGCTGCCAAATGCTGGCCGTCCGGGAAAATGGCGATGTCCTTGGGATATTCCCCGCTGATGGGCAGACAGAACTTCAGCGTGAGCATTCCCGTTTCTGTGTCCCTCTCATACATGGATACCGAATTGTCCCCGGCGTTGGAGCAGAACAGATAATTCTCATCCGGAGAAAGACGGATGGCGCAGGCTGCCGTAAGCTGGTTGGGATCGTCGCCGGTGGTGGCAATAGTCTGGACCTTCTCCACCTGAGGCGTCCTGTCTCCGGTCTGGTATGAATATACGTCGATCACGTTTTTTAATTCATGCAGCAGATAGAAAAATTTTCCATCGCTGCTGAAGACAAAATGACGGGGCGCCGACTCCAGCTCACTCCTTATGGTGTCCACCTGGGCAATGCGGCCCTCTCCTCTGTCAAACCGGTACACCTTGACCTGGTCGATCCCCAGATCCGCCACCATTAAAAACTTCTCGTCCGGCGTCATACGGCTGCAGCTCACATGAGGACGGAAATTCCGTTCTGCCACGCTCCCCAGCCCCTTATGGAATACGCCGTCGGTGATATGGCCCACAGAACCGTCCGGGTTCAGCCGGAGCACCGTCACCTTTCCATCGTGGTAGCCGGACACGAAAATGTAGTCGTTTTCGGGGCTTGTGGAGATCTGGCACCCCCGCATTCCCTTGATATTTGCGCTGTTCACCCTGGACAGGCTGCCGTTCTGCAGGATGCGGAACGAGACCACGCCCTCGTCGGCAATGGAGTACAGCATTTTTTTATCCCTGGATACGGTCAGGTAAGAGGAATTATCCACCTCCACCTCGCAGCGGTAGATGAATTTTCCCTTTTCCACGTCCACATCGTAGACCGTGATCCCCTTGGCCTTTCCCGTATAAGAATAAGAACCAACATAAGCCATGTATTTTCCAGTCATAGATCGTTCCTCCCGGATCTTGCTTTAGATATTTCCCCCGCATGGGACGAAATCCCTGTTCGGTTTTTTTTGCACAAAACTGTAAAGCCGCCGGACAGTTATGTATATTTTACCATATTCCAGGATATTTGTGAACGAAAATTTATACAAAATATAGAAAATACCCTATTTCCGGTTGGCGATCTCCACCCGGACGTTCTTTCCGCGGATCTTCACCTGCTTCATGGCCTCCATGACCATTTCCGCCTGGTTTTTGGGAACCTCCACAAAGGTATATTTATCATACATGTCGATGCTCCCCACCATACGGCCCGGGATCCCGGTCTCTCCCGCAATGGCTCCCAGGATATCTCCCGGCTTCACATTCTGGTTCTTTCCCAGGTTGATAAAGAGGCTTGCCATGCCGCTCCTGCCCGACCGGCGGCCTTCGTACTCGTCCAGATCGTCAAAGCGTCCTCCCCGTCCTCCCCGGTAATTTCCGCGGCCGTCTCTCTGGCCCCGGCCGTCGCGGCCCCGGGATCCGCCTCTCCTGCCCAGATCCTCCAGATCCCTCAGAGGTCTCACATCCTCGGCAATATCCTCATAATCGTCGCCCATGGACATTTTAAGGAAGGCGGCTGCCAGCTCCAGAGAGGAATAATCCTCAGCCAGAAGACGCTTTTCGATGATGGCCGTCATCCGCTCCAGCTCTCCGTCATTCATGATCTCCTGGACCTCATCCAGGATCTTTTCCGCCTTGATGGCCGTCACATCGTTTAAGGACGGGATGGACTGGGGCACGATCTTCGTCTTGCAGAACCGCTGGATATCCCTGAGCTTATAGACCTCGCTGCCCACAGCCAGACTGAAGGCGCGGCCTTCCCTTCCTGCACGGCCGGTCCGGCCGATCCGGTGGACGTAATACTCGTCGTCCTGGGGGATGTCATAGTTGAACACTGCCTCCACATCATCCACATCGATGCCCCGGGCCGCCACATCCGTGGCCACCAGGATCTCTGTGGCTCCGTTCCGGAAGCTGTCCATGACACGGTCCCTCTGCTCCTGCTTCAGATCCCCGTGAAGGCCCTCGGCGAAATAGCCGCGGCCCTGGAGGGCCTGCACCAGCTCATCCACCTGCTTCTTCGTATTACAGAAGGCCACAGACAGCTTAGGGGAATACAGGTCCAGCAGACGGCACATGACCTCCACCTTATTCCTGGGCTTCACCTCGTAATAATACTGGGTCACCTTGGGAACGGTCAGCTCCTTTTTTACCACCCGCACCATCACCGGATCCTTCTGGAACTTCTTTGCAATGTCTGCAATGGCCTGGGGCATGGTGGCAGAGAACATCACCGTCTGCCGTTCCTCGGGAAGAGCGCTTAAGATGGTCTCCATATCCTCCAGAAAGCCCATGTTTAACATCTCGTCGGCCTCGTCCAGCACCACGGTCCGGATCTCATCGGTGCGGATGGTCTTTCTCCTCATGTGATCCATGACGCGTCCCGGAGTTCCCACGATGATCTGGACTCCGCCCTTTAAGGAACGGATCTGTTTTACGATCTCCTGGCCTCCGTAGACCGGAAGGACCTTGATCCCGGACATATATTTCGCCAGGCGGCGGATCTCCTCAGCCACCTGGATGGCCAGCTCCCTGGTGGGGCATAAGACCATGGCCTGGGTCTTTCTGCTTTCCGGATCCATCTTCTCCAGCAGCGGGATACCGAAGGCCGCCGTCTTTCCCGTACCGGTCTGGGCCTGGCCGATCATGTCGAGGCCCTCTGCCTGGACGGGGATAGACTGGGCCTGGATCGGGGAGGCAGCCTCAAAGCCCATGTCTGTCACTGCGCGCAGAATGCGCTCATCTAAATTTAATTCGTCAAATCTTACTGTTTCCATTGTCTGATTTCCTTTTCTTTGTTTAACTTCCATATATATGGCTCCCCGCCGTCCAGGGCGGTTTTGCCAGCAAAAAAGAGAAGATCCAGGCCTTCCCCGAATCTTCCCCAGTTTCATTCGTATGATACTATAACAGTTCTGCCGCCATGTGTCAAGCGGCATCTTTTCATATGGAACAACAGCGTTTCCATCGGCGGCTGTCCGTCCTTACTCTGCCGCGTTTTTTCCTCCCCTGTATCTCATATATCCAATGGCTGCCAGCATTCCAAAGCCATAGATCACAAAGGTACAGAAAAACGGGAGCTTTGCATGGACCGAATAGATAAATCCGGCTGTCAGGGAACCGGCAATGCTGCCCAGAGACTGGGTGGCGTTGAAAAATCCCATGACCAGGTTTTTCTGCTCCGGTCTGGACTGGACGGTGATCATGCTCTGGAGCACCGGCACGCTGACGGAATATCCCGCATAAACGATCACGCCCAGGGCGATGAAGATCCCGATATTGGGCACCAGGGCTGTTCCCAGGGCCGATACTGTGCAGACGGCAATGATCACTGCCATGGACCGGCGGATCTTTGTCTTTGTGATGATCCAGATACAGAGCGTCGTATTGGCCACAAAGGATACCAGACCCACAGCCGCCTTGATGATCCCGTTATAGGACGAGGTCAGCCCCAGCACATCCTTTAAGTAGTAGTTGAATGCCTGGTCAAAGGCCGTGTTTCCAAAGTTGATCAGGATATTCACTGCAAACAGCATGGCAAAGGCCACGCTCATGAATTTCCGGCTGTCAGCAAAGGCCTGGAAGGGATTGGCCTCCTTCATCAGCTGCTTTTTCGGCACCTGCTTTAAGCTGGTCTTTCCGTCCGGCAGACAGATCAGATAAAAGCCCACAGCCACGGCGATCAAAAGGGCCGCCTGGGCCAGGAACGCCAGCTTCACAGAAAATTCCCCCAGGAAGCCACCGATCATATAGCCGAAGGCGCTGGCCACGCTTTTTATGGTGGCGTTGATGGTCAGATATTTTCCCTGGTCCTCCGGAGCCGCCGTATTTACAATGTATGTCAGGAAGCTCACAAAAATACCGCCGGTAAAAAGTCCGGCGAACATCCTGGCCAGGACGATCTGAAGCTCTGTGGTGGCGTAGGCGAACCAGATCTGGGCGACGCCGTAGCCCATGCAGCAGATCAGAAGAGACATTCTGGAGGATATGTATTCGTTGATCTTTCCCCAGAAGGGCGACAGAAGGAAGTTGGTGAGCATCATGGCCGCCAGGGCCAGTCCGAACATGTAATCATGGAGATTCAGATCCTGGATCACCGTCGGAGTCACCGGATGGGCGAAATTTGCCGCCAGATTAAACAGTACCATCACAAAAAAGAATAGAAAGAACCGCGTTTTGTACTTCATAATCCCCTTTTCCTTTTCCAAAAAATTCTCACTGTTCTTATTATAATTCTTTCAGGCAGAATGTTCAACCGATATTTATATTTTTGCATAAAATACAGAAAAATTCCATTGGAATACAGAGTTTCTGATCTCATATCAAGTCAGGTATTTATACCTGCACTCCACCAAAAAACGGACTGGTCTGATCGCAGCAGATCTGATCCTGTCCGTTTCGTCTGTCCATCAACGCCCTTCTGTCATTAAGATATTTTTACTTTATATTTATGTCTTAATGAATTCAGCTCCCAGTCATCATATCTGACCAGTCCGTCTTTTTGCAGCCTTCCCAGAACGATCCCTGGATCCCTGTCGATCAGATCTGCAAATTCCCTGATCTTTGTTAAAGTAAACATATTTCCTCTGACAAACTGCTGGTACTCATCCGGTTCGATCAGCAGATCGGCAGCAAACCGATCTGCGGTCTCCTCCTTCTCCCCAGTTTCTTTCTCAAACGAAATTCCATAATCTCCATGAATGATATGGCCTATTTCATGGAACAGCGTAAACCAGAATGTATCTGCATTTAACCGTCTGTCATTTACCATAAGCATCACATTTTTTTCAAGTCTTTTTGTTGCCCCATTGATCTTAGAGCCTGGCAGATTGGGCAGGATGACCAGGATCACACCTGCTTCAAAAAAGGCTTTTCTGATCAATGGGTAAAAATCTTCATGATTCCGTGTTAGCGATAACGCATAGCGAACCATCTGCTTAAATTTGCTTTTGTTGTATTTAGGGGCATTCGTATTCAACGCCTTATTAATAGCGATCTGAACCATAGCGTTTGCCTTGATTATATTGGTATTGGACAGTTCGACCGATGCGCTTCTGAAACTTACAGCCATATCTCTTTTTGCAAATACAGACAATGTGGAAACATGTAAAAACCTTCTTACCTCGACGATCTGGTCATCTATTTTTCTGGGCAGATCGGGCAGGCCAAAATTTTCCCGGAAATATCTGTAATCCAGAGCCTTGAAAATTTCTCTTTCCTGTTCTAATTCCTTTTCTGATTTAAATTCTGCGATTAAAGCATCATAGGAATTCTGGAGATTCAGCCAGTACGAAACCGTAGTTCCAATCATACGCGACAGTTTCATTGCAATATCAATTGAAAGGCTCTGTTCTCCTCTAATAAGAAGACTGAGGTTTTTAGGGGTCGTATCCAGTCTTTTCGCAAAATCTTCCTGGGTCAATCCACTTTCATCTACTATTTCTTTAATATAATAGCCCGGGTGAAACGCAATTTTGTCATTATACTCAATATAATTATTCATAATGTCTGCTCACCTCCGAAATTTCTATTATTCTGACTTTTCCTGCTATCTGATCGATATTACACGGAACGTAGGGAGTTCCATTTTCATCCAGCGGCTGTAACAGGATCCTCCATGGATCTCTTCTGGATCTGACATCGATCGCAAAATATCCTTCCAGATCTCTTCCACTTTTATGTTTAAGTTTATGAAAATGGAACGCCGGCTGAACCACGATATCTTTTAGTACATCTGCCTGCTCAAGAGCATTGATTCTGGATAGTAAGCTCACTGATAACTGTAAATCTCCATGAAACAATTTCTTAGCAGCTTTTACATTCGTACATTGTGATCTAAGTGCTTCCGATGCATATACCAGTTCCAAGCCATTCCTCCCGTTTTTATTCAAATTACCTGTCGGGTAATTTAATTGTATCATCATTTTCAGTCCCTGTCAACGTCTCCGCTCTGTCAGAACACTTTTCCATATAAAACAGGATCTCCCTGCAAATACAAGGAAATCCTGTCTTTAAACTGTATTTATACCTTAAACCGGTACCCCACGCCCCAGATCGTCTCAATGTACTGGGGCTTGGCTGTATTCATCTCGATCTTCTCACGGATCTTTTTGATATGCACCGTGACCGTGGCGATATCGCCGATGGACTCCATATCCCAGATCTTGGAGAACAGCTCCTCCTTGGTGAACACGTGGTTGGGATTCTGGGCCAGGAAGGTCAGAAGATCAAATTCCTTGGTGGTAAAATTCTTTTCCTCCCCATTTACATAGACCCGTCTGGCTGTTTTGTCGATCTTAAGGCCCCGGATCTCGATGATATCGTTGGCCGGCATCCCGCTGCCGATGAGGCGCTCATACCGGGACATATGGGCCTTTACCCGGGCCACCATCTCGCTGGGGCTGAAGGGCTTTGTGATATAATCGTCGGCTCCCAGTCCCAGACCGCGGATCTTGTCGATGTCGTCCTTCTTGGCCGACACCATAATGATCGGGGTGTTCTTATTTTCCCGGATCCTCTTGCAGATCTCAAAGCCGTCCACGCCGGGCAGCATCAGATCCAGGATGAAAAGATCAAATTCCTCCTCCAGGGCTCTCTTAAGCCCGGATTCCCCGTCGTTCTCGATCTCCACCTCAAAGCCCGAAAGCTCCAGATAATCCTTCTCCAGCTCCGCAATGCTCTCTTCGTCTTCTACGATCAAAATTCTGCTCATAACCTTCTCCTTTTACACGCTTGTCTTCCTCAGTACAAAATGGATCTCTGTGCCGATCCCTTCTTTACTGGTGGCCCAGATCCTGCCTCCATGGTCCTCCACGATCTTCTTTACGATGGAAAGTCCGATGCCGCTTCCTCCCTTGGCTGAATTTCTCGAGGAATCCGTCCGGTAGAACCGGTCAAAGATATACGGCAGCTCTCTGGGACCGATGCCCTTTCCGTTGTCCTCGATCTCCACCTGAACGAAATCGCCCACATCCAGGATCCGGATATTGATGATCCCTTTTTTCTTGTCCATGTATTTCAGGGAATTTCCAATGATATTGTTGATGACCCGCTTCATCTGCTCGGCATCGGCGATGACGTATACGTCCTCATCCACATAATTGAAATATCCCAGCTCCACGCCCCTGGCCTCCAGCTCCAGCCCCACCTCGTCGATGCAGTCCCGGAAGTAGTTGGCCACATTGATCCTGGAAAACGTATAGGGGATCTTGTTGGTGTCGATCTTGGAATAAAACGTCAGCTCGTCGATGAGCCGGTCCATGTCGTTGGCCTTATGGTAGATGGTACGTATATATTTGTCCAGCTTTTCCGGCGACGAGGCCACGCCGTCCATGATCCCCTCCACATACCCCTTGATGGCCGTGATGGGAGTCTTCAGATCATGGGAGATGTTGCTGATCAGCTCCTTGCTCTCCTTGTCGTACTGGACCTTTTCCTCCGTGCTCTCCTTTAACCGGATCCGCATTTCCTCAAAATTCTGGCAGAGCTGTCCGATCTCATCGTCATCCTCCACCTCCAGGGTAAAGTCCAGGTTTCCGTCCCGGATCTTCTTGGTGGCCTCCTGGAGCTTTCCAATGGGCCGGAGAATGGACTGGTATACCCAGACCGTCAGCACCGCCCCTGTGATGAACAGGATCATCACGCTGGTGACCAGCATCTCAAAGATCATGGACTTGGCCTCCGGCACCATATCCATTACATTGGTCACCAGATAGACGCCGCCGTCATCTCCGTCCGGAAAGGTGAACTCCCGGATCTTTAAAAGATGCTCCGTATCCTTATCCAGGAAATTTCTCCAGGACGACGGGGCTGCTGCGTCCTCGTAACCGAAAAACTCCTGCTTCAGCTCCTCCACAGTGGCTGTATCGCCCACAAAGAGCAGATTCTCCGCCTTCCGCACCACCAGGAACGAGTGCTTCATGGAAAGCCTCCCGTTCAGATCCGCCAGGTACGTCTCATTGCTGAACTTCCCCGTATCCGACTCCAGTACCTTATCGATCTCCTTCTGGATGGACTCCGTTAAGTGGCTGAAGACCCGGATGGATGCGCCGGAAAACAGATCCACATCCTCTGAAACGCCGTAGGTCTCGCTGAATACCCTGGCCTGGTAATTGTTGAGCCCGATGATGGCCATATAGATCAGCGTGATGGGAACGACTGTGATGGTGAGGAATGCGATGGCAAGCTTTGTACGGATCTTCATAAACGCCGCTCCCCCTTTTTCACATGTTTTTTTTATTATACCATACTTTCCCACCTTATTTATAAAACTATTATAAAAAATGGCAGAAAGAAGGCCCCGGGACGCGGAAAAAGCGCCCGGGGTCTCCAATTTTTTTAATATTCGTATTTTTACACCAGATCCCTGGTCAGTGCGGAAAGCTCCATGACCGCCTTTTCACCGTCCATGGCCGCCTTTTCAAGCTCTGCCACCTTCGCCGCCATACGGGCCACAAATTCCTCGTCCTTGATGGAGCCCAGGTTGATCTTTACGTTAAGGAGGGCGCTGAGGACCGCGGTCCTGGCCATCATGGAAGCCACCAGACCGTCTGTAACGGCGTTGGCGTTTCCTCGCTCTACCACAGCCCCAGCCACATGGAAGATCTTAAGGGCCGTTTCTGCAACTGCCAGAGGCACCTCTGCGGCCTCCTTTAAGCCGTTCTGCATGGCCTCTTTTCTGGCCGCCTTTTCCTCATCGGTATTTTTCGGCATACCCAGGGCGTTCATATACGCGGTGAAGGATTCCGTATCCTTCTGGATGGAATCGATCAGCTCTTTTCTGAGAGCCGCTCCTGCATATTTCGCTTTCCCGATGGTCAGGTTCGCCACCATTTCTGCCAAGGCGGCTCCCAGGCCGCCGGCTAAGGCTGCAACACTTCCGCCGCCCGGAGCCGGAGCGTCAGAGCCTGTCACTGCCGCAAATTCTTCCACAGATAAATTTTTTAAGTCTGCCACGGTTTATTCCTCCTCTAAAAGACGGTTTTCCATGATCTGGGACGGATCAAAGCCTGCCACCTGGAGATAATACTCGGCGCAGTCCACCAGAGCCTGCATGGGAAGGAGTCCCACGATCTCGCTTTCCAGCACTGGAACGCCGTAGCGCTTTGCCTCCATTTTCACAGCCTCGAAGGCACGGTATACGGCCGTCTTTGTATAGTCAGTCAGGTTCATGGATACCTGGGCCAGATTTCTGTCCTCCAGCATCACGCCGATGGCCTTGATGTAATGGTAGCCGCCGTTGATATTCCTTACGCGTCTTGCGATCTGGTTTGCGATCTCCAGATTATCGGTGCCCAGATTTACGTTATAGGCCACCAACGGCATCCTGGCTCCCACTGCGCTGACGCCTGCTGTGGGATGGGGAGCGGCCGGTCCGAAATCCGGAGCCCATTTTTCTGTATCCTGCATCTTCTCTGCCATTCCCTCAAACTGGCCCTTGCGGATGCTGGCCAGGTTCGCTCTGTGGGGAGCCGTCGCGGAAGACTCGTATAAGAAGCAGGGGATCCCGTACTGCTCGCCCACGGTCTTTGCCACTTCCTTGGCCAGAGCATCGGCCTCCTCCAGGGTCGCGTTGCGGCACGGAATGAACGGAACCACGTCCACGGCTCCCATTCTGGGATGCTGGCCCTCATGCTTTGTCATATCGATCAGCTCCACAGCCCTTCCAAAGGAAGCTACCACCGCATCGCGGAGGGGCTCTGGCTCACCGATCACAGTGACCACCAGACGGTTGTGGTTGGGGTCGGTCTGGTAATCCAGAAGCCGCACGCCTTTTTTTGCACGGAAGCACTCTACGATTTTTTCGATCTTTTCCAGATCGCGGCCTTCACTATAATTGGGTACGCATTCGATCAGCTTATTTCCCATTGATCCCATCCTCCAGTTTTTCTGTTATTGTGATTGTTTTAATTTTTATCATTTTCATGTTTTTCATGGATCTCTGCTTTCACAGCCCGGGTCCCTGGCTTTATCTCATAGGCGATCCGGCTCCCGGACGGCAGTCCCCGCAGCAGGAGCCCCTGGCCTTCATCCAGGATCACTGGCTCCGGTCCGGAAACCAGGACCTCCATCCGGCCCTCATGGCAGTAAAAGAACAGGGTCCTGTACACATCCTCTGTCTGTTCACTTCCAGAACCGGAAAGGACCTCCAGGTCCCCTGTACAGGCTCCCTTCCTTAACATCAGATTAAAGTCCGTCACCTGCCCCCGGCTTCTGGTCTCACTGGCCCCGTCAAACCGATGGGGCGAAAACTCCTCCAGATGGATCCATGGTCCCCCGTCGTGGCATATGTCCATCTCCCCTTCAAGGGTCAGGATGATCCGGTCAAAATCCGGGAGAGACGTAAAGGTGCTCTCCTCCAGCTCCACGGTGGCGGAGCTTAAGCGCCACAGAAAGTCCCGGCTCTGGTAATTCCCGTTTTCCGGCGCGATGGAAAACTCGGTGGTGGTCCCGCCGGACCAGGAAGAGACGCGGCATGCATCTCTTCCGATCTTTTTTATCTCCATGTTCATATTTAATACTCGATTTCTGCTCCCAGGGCTTCCTCAACGGCACGGATCAGAGAGCCGTCCTCGATGATCTTTTCGCAGTAGTTGATGTCCTCATAAAGCTCCCGGTCCTCATCCAGACGGGCCACACATTTGCGCACAAGATCATAGGCCGCCTGGGTCCCCTTTCCAAGTCCCTTGTTTCCTCTCATGTCGATGCCCTGGCAGGCTACCATCAACTCCATAGCCAGCACACGGCGCACATTGCGGCCGATCTCGCCGGCCTGCCTTGCGGCGATGGTCCCCATGCTCACATGGTCTTCCTGGCCTGCGGAAGACGGGATGCTGTCCACGCTGGCCGGATGGGCCAGGACTTTATTTTCAGAAACCAGGGCGGCAGCCGAATACTGGACGATCATAAAGCCGGAGTTTACGCCGCCGTTGGGTGTCAGGAATGCGGGAAGGCCGCTGTACGCCGGGTTCACCAGACGTTCGATCCGGCGCTCGGAAACGTCGGCCAGCTCGGATTCTGCGATCTTTAAGAAGTCAAAGCTTAAAGCCATGGGCTGTCCGTGGAAGTTTCCTCCGGAAATTCCGCTTCTGTCCTCCCTGAAGATCAGCGGGTTATCCGTAACGGCATTGATCTCGATGTCCACACGGCCGCCCACATAGTTGACCGCGTCCTTGCTGGCTCCGTGGATCTGCGGACAGCAGCGCAGGGAATAAGCGTCCTGTACACGGATCTCTCCCTGGCGGCTGGCGTTTTTGCTTCCCTCCAGGAGCTTTAATAAGTTCCTGGCTGTGGCCATCTGGCCTGCATGGGGACGTACCTGGTGGACTCTTGCATCCAGGGCGTCCACAACGCCGTTCTGGGCCTCAAAGGATAAGGCAGCGGCGATGTCGGCGGTCTTTAAGAGCGTAATGGCGTCATGAAGAGCGTGGGCGCCCACAGAGGTCATGGCCTGGGTCCCGTTATTTAAGGCAAGCCCCTCTTTGGCAGACAGCTCGATCACCGGGATCCCGGCCCGCTCCATGGCCTCAGCGCCCGGAAGCAGCTCGCCCTTATACCAGGCCATTCCAAGACCGATCATGGGAAGGACCATATGGGACAGGGGAGCCAGATCTCCGGATGCGCCCAGGGAGCCCTTTTCCGGGATAAACGGAGTCACACCCTTATTTAACATGGCGATCATGGTCTCCACAGTCTCCAGGCAGATGCCGGAAAAGCCGTTGGAAAGGCTGTTGACACGAAGTAACAGGATCCCCCTGGCAATGTCCTCTTTAAAGGGATCCCCCGCGCCTACCGCATGGGTGATGATCAGGTTCTTCTGCAGCAGCTTACACTCATCCTGGGAAATGACCACATCGCTGAACTTACCGAAGCCAGTGGTGATCCCGTATACGACCTTTCTCTCCTCCACCAGCTCGTTGACCACCTGTCTGGAGGCCAGGATCTTTTCTCTGCTCTCATCCGATAAAACGACTTCTGCGCCTTCGCGGCATACGGCGATGATCTGGTCCACGGTCAGGTCATGGCCTGTGATTACAACTTTCTGCATATGCTACCTCTCCTTATGTGATTTTGCTGAAATTTTTACCAGTTCCAGTCGGATATGGATCCATTATACACAAAAAACGTCCAAAAAGCGTCAAACTCTTTCACTTTATCATGCTAATATGTCAGACGATTCTCCAATCGTTTCTCTACCTCGGAAAGCAGCCGTTCCGTCTCCGGATTCCGGATCTTATCGGAGATCTCCCTCCCCTTCCTGTAATGCTCCCTGGCGCTCTTTAGGTCGCCCGTCTTTATGCAGGTGAGAGCGAGCCAGCCCTCGGCCCGTTCCAGGCCCCAGCGGTAGCCGTTCCGTTCCAGGCATTCCACAGCCTTTTCCAGAAGCGCCATGGCCTCCTTATACTGGCCTCTGAGACAGTGGACCTGGCCCATGCTGGAGTAGATCTGGCCCAGGCCGTTCATAAAGGACAGGCTCTCGCCCACCGCCAGGGCGCGGCCATAATAGGCCATGGCCTCGTCCAGATGATCCTGCTTCCTGTATACATCTCCCAGATAATTGTAGCAGGCCGCCACGCCCGCGCCGTAGATCTCATGGTCCAGCTCCTCAAACAGGGACAAGGCCTGGAGCAGCATGG
>ERZ832317.4508-NODE-4508-length-13433-cov-41.567424_pt1 | contig 13433 bp, 5 predicted proteins | sample MGYA00519695_ERZ832317 | MGnify/ENA primary metagenome ERZ832317 (study PRJEB31850, sample SAMEA3708726) | human gut metagenome | biome: human gut; feature: human-associated habitat; material: faeces | place: China | collected 2014 ...
TCAGCGCAAAGTGGTACCCAAGGGAATGCGAAAGGAGGCGGACGAGCTATGACCGGTATCATGATTTTAGACCACATCTCGATCGTTGTCGCCGCCTTGCTGTGTGCCATCGTGGTCGGCGTCCCTCTGGGAATTCTCTCCTACTTTTATCCCTCCGCCCGCAAAATTATCCTGCGGGTGGTGGACCTGCTCCAGACTACCCCTGCATTGGCCCTGCTGGGCATCATCATGGTCTTTCTGGGGGCGGGCAAACCGACCGTCATCATCGGTCTGGCCTTATACTCCCTGCTGCCCATTGTACGAAATACCTGCCTCGGCCTGAACCAAGTTCCCGACTACCTGGTGGAAGCAGGGAAAGGCATGGGCATGTCCCGGATGCAGCGTCTGCTCCGGGTGGAAATGCCCCTTGCCACCCCCATCCTCTTCACGGGAATCCGAATCGCGGCAGTCAACGCGGTGGGAACCGCCGTCTTTGCCGCCTTCGCTCCGGTCGCGCCGGTTTTCGGGGTGGACAAATCGCAGAACACGAGCTGGGTCAGCCTGTCCGCCTGTCCGTCCTGCCAGATGCGGTGGATGTTGTTGACGCACAGATTGACCTTGCTGCTCGGGTCGTCCGGCAGGTCGGGGTTGATTACCCGCTGGTCAAGGCCCAGCTTGCGCCCGTCCGAGGTGATTTTCAGCATATTGTCCTCCGTGGGAGCAACCGCGCCGGAATGTACCTTGGCGGCACGTTCGGACAGTTCCTGCACCATCTGCTGTTGCAGCGCCGTGGGCTGTGTGACCTCGGTGTGATAGACGGCGGTGGGCGTGGGAAGGTTAAGCTGGTCGGCGGTCTTGATGTCCGCCGCCTCCCGAAACAGGTTCATCAGCTCCGGCAGGTTAAAGAACTTGCTGAATCTCGTTCTTGCCCGGTAGCCGGTGCCTTCCGGTGCCAGCTCCAATGCTGTGACGGTCTCCCCAAATCGGGAAGCCCAGCAGTCGAAGTGGGTCATGTTCAGTTCTTGCAGGCGTTCATACTGAAGGTAACGCTGCATGGTGTAAAGCTCATAAGGTAGGAAACGCCACGCCATACTTCCTTTCGTCAGCGGTCTTGGCGTAACCCCCTCCAGAACCGTGCTTACACCTCTCGATGTACACGGCTCGCCATCTTTCATAATTCAAGTGATTTTAGCTTTGCTTCTTCATAGCATTTCGGGCAGAGAGCCAATGACTTCCGCCTTTTCTGTAACATCAGTTCATCAAATTCGTTATCAGCGTTTAAATCTTTTAAGCGTTTTACATGGTGCATATACACTTTCACGGGGCTTGCTCCGCACATCTCGCATTGTCCGCTTTTTAAACGTCCTGCCAGACTATTCGGTTTTATCCGCCCTCTGTACTTCGGCATAATGTCTACAAATTCGGGAGCGATATTCTTGTTACGCCTGAATCCCTCATTGTAAAATTCATATCGCTTTGTTCCACTCTTGGTTTTATAATCTGCGCCGAAGTCGCCCTTTTCACTGCGGTACTTCTTATACGTCTTCATAACAGAAGAATTATATTTTGCCGCCAGCGTTTTTAGGCAACTGCCACGCATGATAGAATGGAATTTTCCCAGATTGCATACATTGATTGCCAATCTGTAATAGTTGTACAAACCTCTGATTTCTGAATTATACTTGCTGATGATTGCCACATCATCCAATGGCATAAGTGCCCCTCTGTGGAGCGGTTTCCAATTCTCTTTGCCGTTCTCGTCCTTTTTGATTTTAAATGCTCCGTATTCATGCAGTTTTGCAATCCATTTTTCTTTCGGCATATATAACTGCACTTTTCCATACCACACCCGTTGTAAGCCTTTTTTCGTCCGCTTCGTATCCTGACTTCTTGATATTCTTATGTCGTATCCAAGATAACGCACCTTTTCAGAGGAATGGGTAACGTGAGTTTTCTCCTCCGACATCGTAAGATTTAACTTGTCTTTCAGAAATATCCTCACCTGTTCCTTGATATTTTCGGCATCCTGCTTTGAGCTTGTTATCGAAATCAGGAAGTCATCAGCGTAACGGTTGTATTGAAGCCTTTTGTAACTCTCATCCATTTCATCTAAATGCGGCGTGGACAGCATCACTTTTCTTGCTTCTTTAAATGTGGTCAGGTTTGCTTCTGTGCGCTCTGTTTCCAGATTTTTCTGCGCTTTCCGATAAGCCCAGCGTGCCTTATCATGGTTTTTGTGGACTTTACGGTTTCTTGTATCGCCTTTGTCAAAACTTTTTTTCATCTTCCCCATAAACTCATCGAGTTCATTTAGGTAGATGTTTGCAAGTATCGGACTGACACCGGAGCCTTGCGGACTGCCGGAGTACGTTTCATGGTATGTCCACTGTTCCATATATCCTGCCCTCAAAAATTTCCACATCAGCGATATGAATGCTTCATCTTTTATGCGTTTTCTCAGAAGCTGTATTGTGATATGGTGGTCGAAGCTGTCAAAGCAAGCCTTAATATCTCCCTCGATTATCCACTTTGCACCAGTAAACAGCGTTACAATTTCTTTTAATGCTGTGTGGCAGCTTCTTTTCGGTCTAAAACCATGTGAATTATCGGAGAATGTCGGCTCATAAATTGCTTCTAATATCATACGGACGACTTCCTGCAACAGTTTATCGTCCGTTGACGGAATCCCCAATGGGCGCTTTTTATTGCTATTTTTCTTCGCAATATAGACACGCCTTGCTGGGTTCGGTTGGTATGAATGGTCTCTTAATTTCGCAATGAGTTTTTCAATGCGCTCCATGCTCATACCATCAAGAGTGAGTCCATCTGCCCCTGCCGTCATGCTCCCCTGAGAGGTCGCAATATTCTGGTATGCGAGCAGATAGAACTCTGGATTGTACAGGTTACGGTATAATCTCTCGTACCTGTAATCTTTGTTTTTTGCTTTTTCACTTAAACTTTTCAATACATTTTCGGGACTTCTCATAATGCCTCACGCACCTTTCCTTGTTATTTGTATTGAAGAAAGACTGTCTCCCTTCGCCATGTGGACGGCTTTCCCGTCCTCGGACTACTACGGAGACTCTGTTGCCATAGTAAATATTCAGAGTCGCTTTTTCTCATAGCCCTCATAGCCGATATTTTGGCGTTTTACCGTAGGCAATCCCCGTTTAGAACTGTAATAACATAAGCCTGCTATGATTTCGGATGTGACGTTCGCCGTTTTCCATTATCCTATGGCTGATTTACTCTGGGTATCTTGTGGGTACGCATGGCCGACTCATATCCACCAGAATACATGCGAGTATAACTTCCTTACGCATGGAGCAACATTTTGCCCAATCTCCGACTGTCATTCAGGCAGTTTAGCTTTCATCCTTATTCATAACTTTTCGTCACTACCACGCAAACACTTTGGAAGTTTCCGTGTTTCGTGCCCTCCGACATGCTACACTCCCCGTCGGGTTTCCCCTTTCGGATAAGTCGGGTGACGATAGGGTGCGGATTATTCCGCTTTAATACCTTGCCCTATTACTTGCTCAAGGTAAGATTATTACAGCCCCTTACGGGCGCACGGTCATGGAGTTGCTGACCGGGGTTCCGGTGGCAAAGATAACGCCACGGTTTCCGGTAATCTCGTCCATATAGCGGCACTTGGCAAACATATCGGAGGATTTCTGCGCGTCCGATGTGGAAAGACCAGCCACATTCCGCATTTTTGTGTATAGAAACAGGTTTTTATAGTTGTGGGCCTCGTCCACAAACAAACGGTCCACACCCAGCTGCTCAAAAGTTACCACATCGTCTTTTCGCCCCTCGGCTTGCAGCTTTTCCAGTCTGGCTTCCAGAGACTTTCTGGTACGCTCCAGCTGCTTGACGGTAAAACGCTCGCCGCCGCTGGCCTGTACCTCGGCAATCCCCTCGGTGATCTCGTCGATCTGCTCATAGAGAAGCCGTTCCTGACGCTCTCGGCTGATGGGGATTTTCTCAAACTGGCTGTGTCCCATGATGATGGCATCATAATCACCCGTCGCAATACGAGCGCAGAACTTCTTTCGGTTATGGGTCTCAAAGTCCTTTTTGGTGGTGACTAAGATATTGGCGGAAGGATAGAGGCGCAGAAACTCCGACGCCCACTGCTCGGTCAGGTGGTTGGGAACCACAAAAAGAGATTTCTGGCACAGTCCCAAGCGTTTGGCTTCCATCGCAGCGGCCACCATCTCAAAGGTTTTACCTGCGCCTACTTCATGTGCCAACAGGGTATTTCCTCCATACAGCACATGGGCGATGGCGCTTTTCTGGTGTTCCCGCAGGGTAATGGCCGGGTTCATGCCGCCAAAAGTGATATGGCTGCCATCATACTCGCGGGGACGGGTAGCGTTCATTTCTTCGTTGTACTGGCGCACCAAAGTCTGGCGGCGTTCCGGGTCTCTCCAGATCCAGTCCCTAAAGGCTTCCCGGATCGCCTGCTGTTTTTGGGCAGCCAGAGTGGTCTCCTTGGCGTTTAGTACGCGGCGCTCTTTTCCGTCTGCGTCCTCTATGGTGTCATAGATGCGGACATCCCGCAGGTTCAGGCTGTCCTCCAAAATCTTGTAGGCATTGGCACGACTGGTCCCATAGGTGGTATAAGCTGCCACATCGTTGTAGGATACAGAAGATTTCCCCTTGATCTGCCATTCAGCGGTAAAGGACGAATAGTTGACCTCGATACTGCGCTGGAGATAAAACGGGGTGTTGAAGGTCTCGTACATAAACTGCTGGATGTACTCCTTGTCAATCCAGGTAGCGCCCAGACGCACCTCGATCTCCGACGCATCCAGGTCTTTGGGCTGGGCGGCGGTAAGAGCTTCCACATTGACTGCATAAACCGGGTCCTGCTGTGCCGCCCGCTGCGCCTGACGCAGTTTGCGGCGTACATTGCCGGAAAGGTATTCATCAGCAGTCACATAATGGGGTGTGCCGTCTTTCTCCAACTGTCCCGGTACACGGAAGATCACGCCTTGCAGTTCTCCGGCCAGTGCTTCTTTTGTTTTTCCGGTAAGCCGACTCATATAGCTCATATCTACGCAGGCTTTTTCCGAGATGGACACCGCCAGTGCTTCGCTTGCCGTATCCACAGTAGCCACTGCCTGATGGGGCTTGATGGTTCGTTTGGTGAACATATCCGCCTTACGTTCCAGTTTCCCGTCCTCGTCGATGACTTCCAGCGCACAGAGCAGGTAATAGGAAGAATCATCTGCATAGGCCAGTCGGTTTGCACGGTCATTGATAAGGCCATATTTTGCAGAAAAGCTGTCATAGAGGCTGTTCAGTTCCGCCTGCTTCTCCCGAATGGTGCTGTCCGGAACCGCTGCATCCATCTGAAGGTCGATCAGTTCCTGCACACAATCACGCAGTCCCACAAGACCTTTCACGCGGGCTTCGGCGGTGGCGTTGAGGTCAGGGCGCACCATGCGGCTGTTTTCCCGGTAGTACACCTGCCCGTCTACAATGGCATAGGAATAGTTCTTCACATTGGGGTCGGCAGGAATGGAGGTGTCAATGGCTTCGCCTTCGCCCAGCTCCGGCAGCTCTGCCTCCTGATAAGTGCCATGAATGTACTTCACAGCATCATGCAGCTGGTCGGAAAGCTCCAGTCCCTCGATAGGGTTCACGGTGTAATCCATACCATGAGCAGTGCTTACCGGCTCCTGTCTGCCCAGCACCATTTCCGGGTGGTCGATAAAATACCGGTTGATGGCAAACCCGTCCTCCGTCTGTCCGGTCTGGGTCCATTCCGGCACGATGTCCAACGGGCGATCCCGCTTTTGGAGGAAGATGATGTCTGATACCACCTCGGCACCGGCATTCTTTTTGAACGCGTCATTAGGCAGACGGATAGCTCCCAGCAGCTCGGCACGCTGGGCAAGATAGCGGCGCACGGTGGAATCCTTGGCGTCCATGGTATAGCGGGAGGTCACAAAAGCTACCACACCGCCGGGACGCACCTGATCCAGTGCTTTGGCGAAAAAGTAATTATGAATGTTGAAATTCAGCTTGTTGTAGGCTTTGTCATTGACCTGATACTGACCAAAAGGCACATTGCCGATGGCAAGGTCAAAGAAGTCCCGCCTGTCAGTGGTCTCAAAGCCGCCTACTGTGATGTCCGCCTTGGGATAGAGCTGCTTTGCGATGCGCCCGGAAACCGGGTCCAGCTCCACACCGTATAGACGGCTGTTTCTCATTTCCTCCGGCAGCATACCGAAGAAGTTGCCCACACCCATAGATGGCTCCAAAATATTTCCGGTCTCAAAGCCCATGCGCCCCACCGCTTCATAGATTGCCTGGATAACCGTAGGGCTGGTGTAATGGGCATTGAGGGTGGAGCTTCTGGCGGCGGCATATTCCTCCGGGGTCAGCAGCTCTTTCAGCTGGGCATACTCGGAAGCCCATGCCAGTTTCTCCGGGTCAAAGGCATCGGCAAGGCCACCCCAGCCCACATAGCGGGATAGAATCTCCTGTTGTTCGGGGCTTGCCTGCTGTCCGGCAACTTCCAGCTCTTTCAGCAAACGAATGGCATTGATATTTGCCTGGAACTTGGCTTTCGGACCGCCTTCACCCAAATGCTCATCGGTAATACGGAAGTTCTGTGCATTGCGGCGCAGGTTAGCCTTGTATTCCTCATAGGAGGCTTCCTCGGCAGCTTTGGCATTGGGAAAGGTCTGCCACTGGCCATTGACCTGAATGGAAACCGGGTGTTCGTCCAGCACTTCCTCAAAGGTTTTCTCCGGCTCTGTCACAGGGGCTGGTGGCTCCGGCTCCTCGATATGCAGTCGTTCCACCACCACATCATAAGGCAGATTGTTCTTATCGCCCGGATAGACGGCCATGGTCTCGGAATGGAAGGTCGGGGATTCGGTAGCCGGTTGGGGCTGTTCCTGTCTCAAACCGTCCTGCTGACGGGCGTACAGTCCGCGCAGCAAAGGTGCAACCTCATCCCAGCGGAAATACAGCATAGCCAGACGCTTTTCCTCTGCATCCATGACTTCCAGTTCTATGCCCTGTGCCGTGGTACGGTAATCGGCAATATCGCCGGTCTCCAGATTCAGTGTCTCGATCTCACCGGAATAGGCTCTGCTCAACCAGTAGGCGATCTCGCTGTTACTCCTGCCGGATTGCAGCAGCGTGGAAATCTGCTTTTTATCCGCTTCATCCATCAGTCCATGAGCCAATACATCCCGTAAGTCCTGATCTGCCTTGTCCGGGGCAATAGGAAGAAACTCGGTATAGTAAGCATTGCGGCGGTCTGCCCGAAGCAGCTGCTCGAACTGTTCTTTGCGCTCTGCCCGGTAGATGGGATATACCATCCCGGTGGGCAGAAGCTGTACGGTGTCCTCCCGCAGCTCGGTGATCTGATAGGCGTCATCCTCGATATACACGGTATCGCCCACGGCATAGACCGGGGCAGCAGGGTCATAGGATGTTCTTTGCGGAGTTGGGCGGCGAACTGCATCATATTCCTCATCGGAAATAGCAACTTCGGAAGTCTGCTCTGTCTCAGCAGCTGCGATCTGCTCTGCATCCGACATCACCTGTTGGATAAACGGATCATTGTCCAGTTTTTCCGGGTCTGCCACCTGGCCGTTGACGATCCCTCTTTCTTCCAGAGCTTCCCGGATGGCGATTGGGTCGATGTCGTCAAAACGGTTCTGTTCTTCTTCGGTATAGAACCGGTCCTCCTGAATGAGCTGGGCAATCCGGCGCTGTACCTTCGGCCAGGGCAGCTGCGTTTCCTCCGGGCTGCCGGCACGGACAACGAACAGGCTGTTGCTGTTACTGCCGCCGTATTCCTGAGCCAGCCATGCGGCTGTATCTTTTTCTCTTGCATGGTCTTTCATATAGCGGACAACAGCGTGTTTACTCTCGATATTGCCGTTCCATGCACAAAGGGCAGTATCAATATCTTCCTGAGAAAGAGGGCGCAGAAGCTCATGGAGCTTTGGATAGGTCTCGTCGATCACTTCCCGGTGTAAACGCTGACGGAACTCCGGCACATCCGAATAGAGTCGGATCAGCTCCATATCCTTAGAACCAAGGACTGCACGGCGCACAGCGGCATTACCCTCGATGACAGCATTTTCACGGTCAGAATGACCGCAGGCATTGCGGTATGCGGCATCCTCGAAAATGGCGGCAGTTACCACAGGCTTATACTGCTCAAACTGCTCCCGAATGGTAGGCTTTGGCGTTTCTTCCTCTATCTCCGGCTGCTGGGCATGAATGGCATCTTCTTCTGCCAGATCCTTTTCGGCCTGGATCTTGTCATACTGCGCTTGTTCCTGTTCGGTAAGATAGCGGCCTTTCCGGACAAGAGAGGTAATGCGCTTGGCAACCTTTTCCCAGTTCAAGTGAACATCCGGGCAGTCCTGCTTTTTATAGTGCAGTCCTTTCCCATCGTGATCTTCGCCGCTGTGTGTTGCGCCGGACAGGGCATGAGAGCGTCCGCCAATGCCATACTCGTCTTTAAGGAATCTCACTTTTTCCTTATCCGTATGGTTTTCCATGAAGAACGCATAGATACGGCCTTTTCCTCCGGCAAAACTGCTGCCGCCGGTCATGGCGGCGTCGATCTCATCCTCGGTAATGAAGCGCTGGACAGTTGGCACTTGGGAAAGGTCTGAAGAAAAAGTCCTGCGGGGCAGGTCAAGGTCCTTCAGGTTCTCCCAGATTTCCTTTGGTCTGTGGTAGTAAAAGCGCAACAGGTCACGGTCCTGCTGATAGGCAGTCCAGAAGGCGGCGTATTCTTCCTTGAGTGTCTGGCGGAAAGCCGGGTCACTCAGCTGCTCCGTCAGGCGGCGGGTCTCCTCTGGGAACCCATTGCCTTTGATCTCTGACAGGCAGGACAAATATCCGGCTTCTCTGGCTTCCTCGCTGAAATCGTGGTACAGATACCAGAGCTTTTCTGCAAGGAGGGAGCGTTCATAGCCTGCCGTTTCTGCAAGCTCCACATTGGAGGCAAACTGGCCGCTCTCCAAAAGTTCCCCGATACGCTCTGCGGCGCTCTCCCAGGAAATGACCTGGGCAGACCTGTCATAACGGACAGACTTCCCGTGGGAAAGATGGATACCATCCTCGGCATACCATGCGCTCACGCTGCCAAGGCCGTTGCCGCCGTGGTACAGCGTTTTCAGTATCTCGGCAATCTCAGCGGTGGTTTTCTGCTTTTCAAATGCTGCAACCACACGCTCCCTCTGACGGTCTGTATTGCCTCCCAAACGCAGCACATGGTCAATATCATTTTGGGCAAAAGAAAAAGCAGAGGATGTATGCGCTACATTCTCTGCTTCATCTATGGATTGGATCTGTTCCGCTTCGGAGAGGAACAGGTTTAGGGTCAGCTGTTGATAAGCTCCGCCATCAGGATCTCCTCTGCCTGGGCTTTGCAGGTGTTCATCAGCCCCACCCACTTCATGGGATCGCTGGCTTTCAGTTCCTCGGTGGCTCCCGCTTCCTTCGCCAGCTGGGGCATCATCTGCTCCAGTCTGCTCTGGGCGGTCTCGTCGATCTCGATGAGGTGCGGGTACAGCTTCTCGCTCAGCAACATCTGGTTGTAGAGGATGGGACGGTGTTCTTTCAGGTAGGTTTTCCTCATCCTGCCGTACTTGCCCAGGGGTTTCTCCGGCTGCTGGCTCAGCTTCAGGTCGGGAATCAGATAGTCTCCGTTCTGGATATAGGTCATGGGATTGTTCATCTTGTTTGCTCCTTTCTTGGTTGGCTTCGCGCTCTGCATTTCGGACGGTAACGCCGATCTGCCGCAGCACCTGCTGGTTGATCTGGCTGACCGCTGTTCCCAGCGCCCCGATGGTGGACGGGGTGTTGAAATCAAAGATCGCCATGAAATCTTCGTGGTCGAAGTAGCGTTCCGGCTCCAGTCCGCAGCGGGACATCAAAGCGTAAGTGATGCTGACGGTGGCTGCTGCCTTGAACTGTACTCCGATGTTAAACTCATCATATTCCTCCAAAAAGGAACCGTCAACGATATAGAAGAAGTCCTGCTGATGCTCCGTCCAGTATTCCTCAGCCAGTTTTCCGGCTACCTCGGTGAGCTGTCCGGCAAGGTCATCACCGGAAACATCATAGGTGCGCTCCAGCATGGCCTGCACGGAATCCAGATGGCGCTCCTCCAGCTGCCACAGCCAGGGAGTGCGGGAATGTTCACGGGTTCCGGTGTCGGAAATGTCAAAGACATAACGCAGGCGGGGTCTGTCCCCGGAATCGTCCACCAGAGCAATCCCTTTGGAGCCGCGCCTTACATACCGGCCCATCTTTTCATTCCACAAATCGTACTCCGCACAGGCGGTGGCGTCCGGTCGCTGGGCATAGATCATCAGCTGCTCATGGAACGGGTACTTGTAAAGGCGGGAAGCAGTGGTGAGAAACCCTGCCCATTCCTGCCAGCTCCCCGTGAGCTGCGTTGCCACCTTGTCCGCCATCTGTGCATATAGTTCAGCTTTGGTTGGCATAGTGTTCTGTCCTCCTTTCAGTTTTGAGCAAAAGAAAAGCAGGAAACCTCAAGAGATCTCCTGCTCAGTGATACCGTTACAAAACGGCAAATATCAAATTTTAAGATAGCACCTAATTTAATCTAAGCACATATATTCCTTCAATTCATCTATGGTTGGCGAAATTTTCCCATTCTTCAATCGAAGTTTCTCCACGGAAATTCCATCAAAAAGTCCCAGATTCTTATATTGACTAATAATCTTATATTCATCTTTTGTTATCACATCTCCATGCGCTCCCTTATTTCGCAAATCATATAAATCTTCTAAGACATCTGATAATGAAAAATTCGTCGCGGATAAATCAATATTATTATCTTTAACATATTCTTTCATTTTTCGCCACATAAGATGTTTTTGCGGTTTGCTTGGCAAATTCAATAACTGAATTATTTCATTTACCTCATGTTCAATGATTGCACAATATTGTTTCGTTAAAATACTTGGTGCAATAGAGAATCTTTCATCTTTATAATAATAATCTTCTTCTATAACATCAGCAGATACCAAATCTAAGATTGAAGATTTGTCCAACCCAGAATACTGATTTTTATATAGCATATAGATACTATTGATTTTATTGCTACTATGCCAGTCGACAATTATTACATCTGTTGGTTCAGAGCTTTCATAAAACTGTATACTCTCAAGTTCATCATCTAAGTCGGCAATCATATCAATATGCTTAACATAAAATCCAATTCTTTTTTCCAATATACAGTATGCTGTTTGAAAAAAAGCAAGCATAGCTGTATAACAGCACCGTTGATACTCCCCCTTCATAGTATACTCTGCCATATTGGTTTGCATCAATTCTCTTACGATGGCAATTTCATTTTCTGACAACTTTTCTCCTGTTAAGGCTTTCTCTTTCAATGAATCATCTTCGCTAACTATATTCAAAAACGCCTCATAATGATTGCTTTCAGGATTCGTCAGTGATAAAAGTCCCTGTAAATACTGCACAATAAACTTATCATTTATAGGTTCTTCGCTTAACAAACCCATACACATTTCTATCTGAGCAATCGCAAACTCTCGCTCCCCATTATATACAGAGTGCTTTACCCGTAATTTTTTTCCATCGTTTACATAACAGTCCTTAAGTATTTCTTGTATTTCGCTATACGGAATTATCATCGTATACTTCTCCTTTATGTGAAAATAAGTTATTTGAATTTCGTGATTCTATTATACCCTATTCAATAGGAGAAGTATATAAATACATCTCGAAACAGCGCAACCAAGTTATTGAGCAAGCAATTGTTACTGTTCAAAATCCGGGTACAACTCCAGCTCGGCAAACTCGACATCACTCATGGCCTGGAGCTTGCCCAAGGCGCTGTCTGTCAACTCCCGCAGCTCGGTTTCCTCCGGGTCCAGCTCACCGCACATCTCAGTCAAAGCTTCGATCAGTCCGGTGCGGCTACCGGTATTGTAAATGCACATCAGGTTCATTTCCTCAAAAGTAAAGTTTCCCATATCAAATCTCCCTTTCCGCACTCTTTTTGGGTGCTGTCTTTTTGTGTTCTGCCTTGGGCTGGCTTTTCAGCTGCTCCATGACGGACTTTTTCTTTTCCCGTTCCTCCCGATGGGCAGCGGCAGCCAAATCCATGAGGGAAATGGACTGACCGCTGCGGGCCTGCTGTTCCAGCTCTGCCACCGTAGGCTCTTTTGCGCCATTGTTGATGATACCGTCGATCATGCCGTAATCGTCCTCCACGGCCATCTCCGCATTTTTCAGCGGATTTTCCGGCAGGAATCCGGGGATCTGGGTAAAACCAACACTGTCACAGTAATGACAGGATACCTTACCGTCCTGTCTGATCGCAACGATGTCGCTGACGCTCATGGAGGGACTGTGAAAGTCCACGGGCTTTTCCAGATTGAATTGCTGATAGAGTTTTTCCAGCTGCTCCGGCACAGTGCCAGACTCCCTCAGAGGAGCTGTGTAAATGAGGTCATAATTGCTGCGGTCTATGGAAATGTTATGGGACTTTAACCAGTCCAGATTCATAAAGCGCACATTCTGCGGATCGTCACGACTTACCTGATAGATGGCAAAGCAATCTCTGTTCTGGGAGAGAAATGCCTGTTCGCGTTCCTGCTGATGTTCCTGACGCTCCATGACCTTTTCGTGGAACTGAGGGCTTTTCTCCCATTCCTCATGGTCCACACCGAAAAGACCGCCATGATCCATGATTTCCTGCGGGTCAAACACCATGCTCTCCGTATTGTCCTCATGCAGCACATAGACGGTCAAACCGGCGGCATCCAGTTCCAGCGCCCGTTCTCTGGTAACAGGGAGCATCCCATCATAGGAGTAGCCATATTCCTGCATATCCGGTGTGGATACCTGCTCATCCGGCATGGGGTATTCATCCAGTGCCTGCTCCTGCGCTTCCGGCAGCTGGGAAGAGGCAGTCATCTGACTGGTCTCTGCCTGCATCTGCTGATAGGCCGCTTCCTGCAAGGTCTCAACCATAGACAAGGGAGCGCGTCTGAGCGAAGTGCTGTCCAGATCGTTATCATCACAAATCTGGAGAACTGCCTTCATGCAGGAAAGCTCCGGCATATCCAGCTGACCACCATCCAGCTCTTTCATGGACGCAGCATCGTAAAGAGTGTAGTCCCATCCGCTGTCACAAGGTTGGATATGAAGATAGGTAGTATCGTTGATCAGAAACAAAGCCTCCTGCTGGTTGGCATCCGCCCCCAGTACCTCCATTTCCGGCATGGCCGCAGCCAGTTCCTTTACCGCTTTCTGTACCAGCGGATTGTCACGGTAATAGTCGATTGCCTGAATAGTGTCCAGGTCAATGGTCTGCCCGGTCAAAATCGGAAACGGTCCTTCATAGTCGCTTCCGTCTTTCAGCTCAAAACCAATGCCCTTGATCCCGTTCATTCGTTCTG
>ERZ832317.4513-NODE-4513-length-13428-cov-3.865700_pt1 | contig 13428 bp, 11 predicted proteins | sample MGYA00519695_ERZ832317 | MGnify/ENA primary metagenome ERZ832317 (study PRJEB31850, sample SAMEA3708726) | human gut metagenome | biome: human gut; feature: human-associated habitat; material: faeces | place: China | collected 2014 ...
TTAGATTCATGGAACAGTTATCAGTTCAGATACTGTTCCGTGAATAATTCAGGATAATGATATTACAAGTCTCACATATTCTCTATCCGTTATTTTGTCAAAAAAACAAGTCCTATCGTTAGTTATCACAGTCTCTTCCACTTGACACACAGGAAAAAACGGATATAATAAATTGAAAATGGTTTTTAATTTCAAAATGAACCGCTGCGGTTCATAGGGAAAGAAGATTGAAAAATAAAATTTTTCAATCGCGGGATTTGTGTCTGTGCGCACTTGACACAAACTCGGCATGCACAAAAAGCGTGCGCAGAAATGAGAGAAAAATGGCAGAACGTGTCAGATACAGAACGAAGCAACAGGAGCTGATCCGGGATTGTCTGAAAAAACACAGCGACCGGTTTGTGACAGCGGAACAGTGTATGGACTGTCTCAAAGCCGAAGGAATTCACGTTGGACAGACGACGGTTTATCGGGCTCTCGACCGTCTCACAGAGGAGAACGCCGTGATCAAAATTCCGGCAGTGGATGGCGCAGGCGCGCAGTACCGCTATATCGGAGAATTGAGGCCGGGCAGCCCGGGGCGGCTTGTCTGCCTGCAGTGCGGAAAGATCATTCCTCTGGAATGTAACAAGCTCCATGGATTTTCCGAACATATCCTGAAGGAGCATGACTTTGCGCTGGATTCCTCGCATCTGATCTTTTACGGCTGCTGTCGGGAGTGCCGCAAATTCAGGGAAACACAGGAAGGACTGCAGGATAGAAATGAGGATAAATAGAAAAAAGCAATTCGGGAAGCATGCTGTGATTTCCGGCATCAGAATGCCGCAGCTGCGCTGCACACGGGTATCGGAAAGCGACATCCTGCGTCGTGCGTCGTTGGCGCTCTGCGCGTGCTTACTGTTTACCGCAGTGTTTGTCGGCTGCGGAACGGAAGCTTCTGACGAACCGGTGGATCCCAACAGGCTGCAGGTGATGGCGAGTTTTTATACGATGTACGATTTCGCACAGAAAATCGGCGGCGAGCACGTCCAGGTGACCTGCATGGTGCCGTCCGGTACAGAGCCCCACGACTGGGAACCGTCCACAAAGGATATTACCCGGATGGAGCAGGCGGACGTTTTTATCTATAACGGTGCTGGGATGGAGCACTGGGTTTCGGACGTTCTGGCGGGGCTTTCCAATAAAAAATTGATTTCCGTGGAAGCGTCGCAGGGAGTGAGCCTGCTGCGCAGCGCAGAGGAAGAGGACGGTCACGACCATGAGGCCGCGCATGCCGATGAGGACGAAGAGGACAGCCACGACCATGATGACGCGGATGCAGAAGACGCCGCGCATGAAGACGATGCCGCCGACCACACTGTTGTCGCCGCACCCGACGGTCATGACGCCCACGAGCACGGCGAGTATGATCCGCACGTTTGGCTGGACCCGATGAACGCAAAACAGGAAATGCAAAATATCTGCGAAGCGTTTTCTGAGGCGGATCCGGAGCATCGCGCAGACTATCAGGCAAATTATGAGAACTGGGCAAAGCAGCTCGACGAGCTGGACGAAACCTATCAGACGACGCTGGAAAATCTGTCGGAGCGAAACATCGTTGTGGCGCATGAGGCGTATGGATATCTGTGCAGGCGTTATAACCTGACGCAGGTGAGCATCGAGGGCATGTCGCCGGATTCCGAACCAGACCCGGGACGGATGGCAGATATTATCGATTTTGTCCGGGCAAACAACGTCCGTGCGATTTTCTTTGAAGAGCTGTCCGGCTCGAGGACGGCGGAAACGGTAGCGGCGGAAACCGGCGTGAAGCTTTTGACCCTCAGCCCGCTGGAAGGCCTAAGCGACAGACAGGAAGAAACCGGCGGAGATTATTTTTCCGTCATGGAAGAAAATCTGCAGCAGCTGACAGAAGCTTTGCGGTAAGGAGCAGACATATGAATGCGATAGAAATCAAAAATCTGCACTTTTCCTATGGAAAGGAAAACGTGCTGGACGGCGTCAGCCTTTGCCTGAAAGAAGGGCGGCTGGCGATTCTCGCAGGAGAAAACGGGGCAGGAAAATCGACGCTTTTAAGGCTTTTATTAGGAGAGCTCCCGATCGGGGAAAGCCACAAAGGGGATCACGAAGAAGGCAGCAGCGACGGCAGCATTGAGATTCTGGGGCAAGACATCCGACAGTTTAAGGATTGGTCGAGCATCAGCTATGTGCCGCAGAACGGGATGGGTGGTTGGAAGGATTTTCCGGCATCCGTGGAAGAAATCGTGCGCGCAAATTTATATAAGCAGATCGGATTGTTCCGGTTTGCGGGGAAAAAAGAGCGGCAGCAGGTAAGAGCTGCGCTGGCGCAGGTGGGAATGGAGGAATACCAGAACCGTTTGATCGGCAGACTTTCCGGCGGGCAGCAGCAGAGAGTGCTTCTGGCACGCGCCCTGGTCAACGAGCCGAAGCTTCTGATTCTGGATGAGCCGACGTCGGCATTGGATGAAAAAAATGCGTCACACTTTTACCAGCTGCTCAAAAAAATCAATGCGGAGAAAAGGATCACCGTCCTGATGGTGACGCATGACCTCAAACGTGCATCGTCCTATGCAGATGATATCTGGGTGCTGGAGGACGGAAGGGTAAAACAGGAAGCTGGGAAAGGAGACGGGCAGGCATGAGAATTTTTGAGTATTTGTTTATGCAGCGGGCGTTTGTTGTCGGAATTTTGCTGGCGGCGGTCGTGCCTTGCGTCGGAATGGTCGTTGTCTGCAAACGTCTTTCCATGATCGGCGATGCACTTTCCCATACGTCGCTCGCCGGCGTCGCAGCAGGACTTTTGCTGGGTGTCAATCCGGTGGCGGGCGCAGCGGCAGCCTGTGTGGCAGCGTCCTTCGGCATTGAGGCGATCCGCAGAAAGCTTCCACGCTATTCGGAAATGTCGATATCCATTATCATGTCAGCAGGAATCGGTCTGGCGGGTGTGTTGTCCGGTTTTGTGAAAAATTCGGCAAACTTTAACAGCTTTCTGTTTGGCAGCATTGTGGCGATCAGCGATGCCGAGATGATTTCAGTCATCGTGGTGTCCGTTGTGGTACTTGCGTTATTTTTGCTTCTATATAAAGAACTGTTTTATATTTCATTAGATGAAAGAAGCGCGCGGTTGGCGGGTGTGCCGGTTGGCGTCGTCAATTTTATCTTCACGATTATGATTGCAGTGACGGTTTCGGTCGCAGCACGGACAGTCGGTGCGTTGATGGTATCGTCGATGATGGTCGTTCCGGTAGCTTGTGCGATGCAGCTGGGAAAGAACTTTAAACAGACTGTATGGTACGCTGTCGGTTTGAACGTGCTGTTCATGATTATCGGGCTGTTTGCGGCGTTTTATCTGGGCTTAAAGCCGGGCGGCACAATCGTTTTGGTGGGCGTTGCAGCACTTCTGATCATTTTTATCGGGAAACGGATTGTGTTCGGAAAGCAGGAATAAAGTCGTAATTGACACAGGAAAAAAAGCGTGCTACCATGTTTGCAGTCAATGATGACTAACAAAAGAAAGCTATGCCGTACGACAGGTAGTATAGACGTATCCTGCGCCGGTCGAAGGAGGAAACGAACATGATGAAAGCATCTGATGCAAAGAAAATCGGTTTATTTTTAGGAGGCGTATTGTTCGGAACAGCCGGAATCAAGATCCTTTCCAGCAAAGACGCGAAGAAAGCATACGTACAGTGTACCGCAGCAGCGCTTCGCGCAAAGGACAGCGTTATGAAGACCGTAACAACAGTTCAGGAAAACGCTGGCGATGTTCTGGCAGAAGCAAAGCAGATCAATGAAGACAGAGCTGCAGAAGAAGCGGAAGCTGAAGTAAAAGAAGAAGCCTGATTCAGGGCAGTGGGGGACGGAGCCGGAGACGGCGCCGTCCTTTTTGACGGAGTCCCGTTTTCTGAAAAAGCGCGAAGCGTATCAGCGGAGTGGAGAAAAAATGAACTTTAAAATCAAACACAAAATTCCCGGGCGAATCCGGGTGCATATGGGGCAGTCCAGAATGAGCTTTGACCAGGCGGACACCCTGCAGTATTTTCTGGAAACACAGCCAGGTGTGACAAAAGCGACCGTATACGAGCAGACGCAGGATGCGGTGATCGAGTATGACGGCGAATTAAAAGAACTGATGGAGGCGCTGAAAAGCTTTCATTATGAAGACGTTCAGCTGCCGGATTCCGTCCGTTCCAGTTCGGGACGTGCGTTGAATGTAGAGTATAAAGAAAAACTGATCGGGCATGTGGCAAAACGGTTATTTACAAAATACATGCTTCCCTTACCGATCAGAAATGTGTATACTATATGGAAAGCTTTCCGTTATGTAAAAGAAGGCGTCCTATGCCTTTCCAAAGGAAAACTGGAAGTTCCGGTGCTGGATGCGACTGCGATTACGGTTTCCATCCTGCGGCGTGACTGCCCGACTGCAGGATCGGTTATGTTCCTGCTTGGTCTGGGTGAAATCCTCGAGGAGTGGACACATAAAAAGTCTGTCGGCGATCTGGCACGCAGCATGTCGTTAAATGTCGGCAAAGTGTGGATAAAGACCCGGGATCAGGAAATCCTTGTGGATTCTGCATCCGTTGTGCCCGGAGATCATATCATCATCCATGTCGGCAACGTCATTCCGTTTGACGGCATTGTGGCGGACGGCGAAGCGATGATCAATCAGGCTTCCATGACCGGAGAATCCGAGCCTGTCCGCAAGGAAAAGGGTGGTTTTGTCTATGCCGGAACCGTTGTGGAAGAGGGCGAGCTGACGATTGAGGTCAAGGCGGTTTCCGGTTCGACCCGTTACGAAAAGATTGTTACGATGATCGAGGATTCCGAGAAGCTCAAGTCCGCAGCAGAAGGACGTGCGGAGCATCTGGCGGACAGGCTGGTTCCCTATACCTTCCTTGGAACCGGTCTTGCATGGCTGTTTACAAGAAATGTGACCAGAACGTTATCCGTACTGATGGTTGACTTTTCCTGCGCATTAAAGCTTGCGATGCCTCTGACTGTCCTGACAGCGATCCGGGAAGCGAATGCGGCGAAGATCACCGTAAAGGGAGGCAAATATCTGGAAGCATTTGCCGAGGCTTCCACGATTGTATTCGATAAGACCGGTACACTGACCAAAGCACAGCCTACACTGCATTCGGTTGTTCCATTCGGCGAGGAAAAGGAAGACGATCTTCTGCGTCTGGCAGCATGTCTGGAGGAACACTTCCCTCATTCGATGGCGAAGGCGGTTGTGCGCGCGGCGGCAGAGCGCAATCTGGAACATGAAGAGGTGCATTCCAAGGTGGAATATATCGTTGCGCACGGTATTGCTTCCTATGTTGGGGAAAAACGTGTTGTAATCGGCAGCGCCCACTTTGTATTTGAAGATGAAAAGTGTCAGATCCGTCCGGAATATCAGCAGCGTTTTGACGAGCTGCCGCTGCAGTATTCCCATCTGTATCTGGCAATTGACAACGTGCTGGAAGCAGTGCTCTGCATTGAGGATCCGGTGCGTGAAGAAGCAAAACAGATTATCCGCGAGCTGAAACGGGAAGGATTTACAAAAATCGTCATGATGACTGGCGACAGCGAGCGAACAGCAGCGGCGATCGCAAAACAGATCGGCGTGGACGAATATCATGCGGAAGTTCTGCCGGAGGACAAGGCGAACTTTGTCCAGCAGGAAAAAGAAGCCGGACGCAGGGTAGTCATGGTCGGCGACGGAATCAACGACTCCCCGGCGCTTTCTGCTGCGGATGTCGGTATTGCGATCAGCGACGGTTCTGAGCTTGCGCGGGAAATTGCAGATATTACAGTCGGTGCGGACAGCCTGCAGGAGCTGGTTTACCTGCGCCGCTTAAGCAAAGAAATGATGCGTCGGATTCATGTCAACTACCGTGCAATCCTTGGCATCAACGGCAGTTTAATTGCAGCCGGTGTGACCGGGCTGATTCAGCCTACGACATCCGCGCTGCTGCATAATACGACAACACTGGCCCTGAGCCTGAGAAGCATGAGCTGGAAAGTTCCGGGAGAGGCAGGGCAGGAATAAAAAGAACGGAGACAGAGAATGAAAAAGGCGATGATTGCCATGAGCGGCGGCGTAGATTCGAGCGTCGCGGCATGGCTGATGAAGCGGGACGGATATGATTGTATGGGCGTTACAATGCGCCTGTTTGCCGGAGAGGACAGCTGCGAACGAAAAGGGCATACCTGCTGTTCGTTAGACGATGTGGAGGATGCAAGAAGCGTTGCACGTCAGTTGGGCATTCCGTATTTCGTGTTCAATTTTACGGAAGATTTCGGCACACAGATCATGGACCGCTTTGTCTGTGCCTATGAAAACGGATTTACCCCGAATCCGTGTATCGACTGTAACCGTTATATGAAGTTCGAAAAACTGATGAAGCGGGCAAAGGAGCTGGATTACGATTACGTTGTAACCGGACACTATGCCCGAATCGAAGAACAGGACGGAAAGTTCCTCCTGAAAAAAGCCATCGATGAAAAGAAAGACCAGAGTTATGTGCTCTACAGCCTGACGCAGGAGCAGCTTGCACATACGCTGTTCCCCCTGGGTGGCATGACGAAGCCGCAGATCCGGGAAATGGCGGAAGAACAGGGACTGATCAATGCGCGCAAGCATGATAGCCAGGATATCTGCTTCGTACCGGACGGAGATTATGCCGGATTTATTGAACGATACACCGGCAAAAGCTTTGAGCCGGGCAATTTCGTAGATCAGGAAGGATATGTGCTGGGGCAGCATAAGGGAATTATCTGCTATACGATCGGACAGCGCAAAGGGCTGGGACTAGCCCTGCAGGAGCCGATGTATGTGTGCAGGATCGATCCAAAGACCAATACGGTAGTCCTTGGACGCGACCGGGATCTGTGGTCAAAAGAGCTGACGGCGAAAGATTTCCACTGGATCAGCGGTGAGGTGCCGACGGGCACGCAGCGCATCAAAGCGAAAATCCGTTACCGTCACCAGGAGCAGTGGGCGAACGCAGAGATCACCGGACCGGACAGCATTCATCTGGTCTTTGACGAGCCCCAGAGGGCAATTACCTGTGGACAGTCGGTTGTACTTTATGATGGCGATGTTGTAGTGGGCGGAGGAACGATCAATGGATTATGTGGTTCTGGATCTGGAATGGAATCAGGCATCTGATAGCCGCGATGCCCGCAACAGACTGCTTACGTTTGAAATTATTGAGATCGGTGCGGTAAAATTAAACAGCCGGATGGAAATTGTGGATACCTTTGAGGAGCTGATCCGTCCGCAGGTTTATGATACCATGCACCATATTACAGAAAAGCTGATCGGCATCCATATGAAAGATCTCTCCGGATGTCGGACCTTTGATGTCGTGATGAAGGACTTTCTGGCGTGGTGTGGCGAGGATTTCATGTTCGGTACCTGGGGACCGCAGGATCTGACGGAGCTTCAGAAAAATATGCGGTTTTTCGGTATGGAGCCCCTTGGAAAAGGACCTGTCCGGTTCTATGATATTCAGAAGCTGTTTTCCATCGCCTACGAAGATCAGAAGGTGCGCAGGAGTCTGGAATATGCGGTAGATTATCTGCAGATTCCAAAGGATATTCCATTTCACCGGGCGATCAGCGACGCGGTGTATACCGCACGGGTATTTCAGATGATCAAAGACCCGATTGCACTGCAGCGGGTTTCCTTCGACACGTTCCAGCTGCCGGAAAACCACCGCAGCGAGGTGCATGTGGTATTCGATAATTATGCAAAATATATTTCCCGACCGTTTCCGGATAAGGAGGCGTTGATGGCGGATAAAGAGGTTCTTTCCACCAGATGTTATCTGTGCCATCATAACCTTCGCAAAAAAGTCCGCTGGTTCTCGCCAAACGGCAAGCACTATTACAGCCTGTCGTGGTGCGATAAGCACGGTTGGATGAAAGGAAAAATCCGCGTGAAAAAAGCGGACGATGACATGGTTTACGCCGTCAAGACGACGAAGCTGGTCGGAGAGAAAGAGGTTGCCGCCCTGATGGAGAGAAAAGATCACATCCGCCAGCTGCGTAAGGAGCACAGACACCGCGAAGCGCAGGAAAAGCTCGGGAAACGGTGAGGCGGGACGCTGACATCGGAGATACGCCGGGGAGTCCATATATTAAAATAATACGAAAAAACGCCGCAGACCGGTTTCAAAAGAAATGGTCTGCGGCATTTTTGTGCATCCCGTCCTGTGTCTTACGCGAAGGGATCGGTGTAACGGTCGAAGTCGATGATTTCATCTTTGCGGCTGCGGTGTCGTTTCATGATATCGCGGCGCTTGCGATTGCGGCTGTGTCCGATCAGAATGGAACGGATCACCAGAATGACGATCAGGATAACCGCGACAATGCTGACTGCAAGCAAAATTTTACGGACGTTTAAGAAAATAACATTTCCCCCCGGTGTGGAAACTGCGGTCGGAGAAGTTGTGGAAGCGACGGATTCAGACGCTGCAGTGCCAGCCTGCGCGCTCGTGGCGCCCTGTGTGCCGGAGGAACCGTTTGCACTGGAAGCATTCGCATTGCCATCCGTGTCGGAGCTGTCTGTGCTGCTTTGCGCATTAGAAGCGCTGCTTTGTACGCTGTTCGCATCTGCCTTGGAAGAGCCATCCGCTGTTGCGATGGCTGCGCTTTCCGTTTCAGAAACCGGTTCTGCACTGAAATCAAAGGGCGTTATGCTGGAAAAGAGGATCGGCGCGCTGCCGAGATCCTGACCTTCGTAGGAGTAGTGGATGACAGCGGCCTGTCCATCCTTCAGGTTATCATAGCTCAGCTCGGAATCCAGATCGGCAAAGGTGAGCGTATCCGGAAGGAGAACTTTCGCATCCGGGTCGATAGAAAGGATGTCGGACTGATTGAACGTATTTGCGAACAGGTCGCCGTTTTTTACCTGATAGGTGGTGTCTTCTTTGGATGCTGTAACAGAAGAAAAGTTGCTGAAACCGTAATCAAATAAGCTTATCGTATCCTTGAACTGCTGCGGGGACTCCTCCATCATAACGACGCAGATCAGCTTCAGCCCGTCTTTCTGGGCGCAGGAAACGAGGTTAGAGCGAGCGTTTGCGGTGTAGCCGGTCTTACTGCCGACGAGATATTCGTAAGCGTAGGTTTTACCGGGCAGCAGCTTGTTTTTGCTGTTCGGAATCAGATCCTGTGACAGCGTTGCGCTCGCCGGGATTTTGTAGCTTGCCGTGTCAGACATGCGGCAAAGCACGTCATCGGAGAAAAACTTTTGCCCGATCAGAGCGAGGTCATGGGTGGAGGTATAGTGATTGTCATCATGCTTGCCATTGGTATTGACGAAATTGGAATCCGTGCAGCCAAGCTCCTTTGCGGTTTGGTTCATTAAATCTACAAATGCTTCCATACTGCCGCTGATATGTTCGCCGATGGCATTGCCGCATTCACTGCCGGAGCCCACCAGCAGACCGTAGAGGGATTGTTCCATCGTGATCGCTTCACCGGCTTTGATGCCGATGTTGGAATCACTTCGCCAGTCGATGCTGTGCACCGCGGTATCGGAATATTCGATCATCTCATTTAATTCGCTGTTCTGACGCGCGATATAGGCAGTCAGAATCTTGGTTGTGCTGGCGGGATAGAGCTTTTCGTGGATATTTTTGGCATAAAGGATTGCACCGCTGTCCGCATCCATCAAAATCGCGGAGCGAGCGTTGAGGATCGGACCCTCCGGCCAGTTTTTGATTTCGTTGCTCTCAACCGGGATCGAAAGGTTGGCCTCCGCCAGCGCCTGGTAATCGATGACCTCGGCGCGAGCCGTTAAAACAGCGCCACAAAACAGATTGGCGCCGACTCCAAGTGCTATCATAAAAGAAAAGAAGGATCTTTTCTGGAAAAATTTCATGTAATGTACCGTCCTTTATTGAAAGATAGTAACATCATACACTATTTCCAGACAGATTTTAAGGGCAGAACAGCAAAATTCAAAATTTTTTAAAATTTATACTACAGTTCCCTCGTGGCATCCCGTGGGCAGAATTCCATGCTTGCATGAGAATTTGCCCACGGGATGCTGCGAAGGGAGCGCCGCCAAAATGCAAAGCTTCCTTTTTATCTCGAAATATAGTAAAATAAATTGATACCAGGGTCAAAAGGTCTGAGCCCACATGAGCTTGCTCATGGGTGGGAGAAAGACAAAAACCCAATAAAATAATAATGAAAAACAGTGAGGATAATTCATGAGATTGCGCAATATTACAGGCTGTCGGGAAATGATCGGGGAGAGCGAGTTTGTCGTACACGAACCGGAAACGATGAGAGGAAAGTGGAGAGAAGCGTTTGGCAACGACCATCCGGTTTATGTGGAAATCGGCATGGGCAAGGGACGCTTCCTGATGGATATGGCGCGTCTTTACCCGGAAATCAACTTTATCGGTATCGAAAAATATTCCAGCGTGCTGCTGCGCGCAGTTCAGAAGCTGGAAGAGGAAGAGCTGCCCAACGTTCGTCTGATCCGCATGGATGCAGAAGATCTGGAAAACGTTTTCGCGCAGGGAGAGCTGGATCGCATTTACCTGAATTTTTCCGATCCGTGGCCGAAGGACCGCCACGCGAAGCGACGCCTGGAGTCCAGACAGTTTCTGGCAAGATACGATCAAATCCTGAAAAAAGACGGAACGATCGAGTTTAAGACGGACAACCGCGCCCTGTTTGATTTTGCACTGGAAGAGGTGGAAGCAGCAGGATGGACCTTGAAGGAAAAAACCTTTGACCTTCACGCGGATGCGCGCTTAAACGAGGGAAACGTCATGACTGAGTATGAGGAACGGTTTTCAGCACAGGGCAATCCGATCTGCAAGTACATTATCAGTCGTTGAATCCCCTGCATAGGAAAAGCCGTTTTCCGATATACATAATAAAAAGACTCGGACGGACAACGGCATGGAAAGAATGGAACAATTAAAAGCGATGCTTTCCCTGTGTCTGATTTTCGGCGTAGCGTTCTGCCTCGGAAGCGTTGTGGGACATACGGTGCGCGTACGGGATCAGGCGGTGATGGCACGTCCTGTACAGAAGGACTGGGGACTTTCCTTTCAGGAGGACAACAAACCGCCTGTGGCGGACGAAAATATGGAGCAGCTGGCGCAATATGATGCGTTTTATGCGGAGAATACGACGGAAAAGGTTTTGTATCTGACGTTTGACTGCGGATACGAAAACGGCAACACGCCGGCGATTCTCGACGCATTGAAAAAGCATCATGTGCCGGCGGCTTTTTTTATTGTAGGGAATTATCTGGAAAAAAATCCCGATCTGGTCAAACGGATGCGGGCGGAGGGACATATCATCGGGAACCACAGCTACCATCATCCGGATATGAGCCAGATGGGAAAGGAAGAGTTTCAGAAGGAGCTGGCGCAGCTGGAAGACCTGTACGAGCAGACAACCGGCGAAAAGATGTCGAAGTTTTATCGCCCGCCCCAGGGTAAATACAGCGACAACAATTTGCAGCTGGCAAAGGAGCTTGGGTATCGGACGATTTTCTGGAGCCTTGCCTATGTGGACTGGAAGCAGGAGGAACAGCCGACCCACGAAGAGGCGATGTCAAAGCTGTTAAAAAGAGTTCATCCGGGAGCGATTGTACTGCTGCACAATACGTCCCGGACGAACGGTGAAATTTTGGATGAGGTTTTAACAAAGTGGGAGGAAATGGGGTATCATTTTGCTTCGCTGGAAGAACTGGTATCCTCCGGCAGCAGGGAAGCACGGAGCTTTTTCTTGACGGATAACCAGGAAAATCCGGTAAAGAGCGCCGCGCCGACCCATGCAGCAGGATCGCAGAAGCAGGCGAGGGGAAAGCTTACAAGCTTCATGGCGATCAGTGCTGTGATCATGCGGGCAAACAGCTCGACTACGCCGCCCATCATCGGCAGGAAGCTGTAGCCGCAGCCCTGCATGATGTTTCGGAAAATAAAAATCGTGGAAAGCGGAATATAAAAGACCGCACACATATAGATATAGGTTTTTGCCCAGGGCATCAGGGAAGCCATATCGATGTCTCCGGAGAAGAACAGGGAAAGCAGCGGGCGCAGGAACAGACCGACGGCAGCTGCAGCGAGCAGCGAGTAGATGACGCTGATCAGGAGAGCGGAACGGACGCCCTTTTCCAGACGGTGATAATCGCCCTTGCCGTAGTTCTGACCGCCGTAGCTTGCCATTGTCTGTCCCATCGACATCATGCCCTGTGTTACGAGGTTCTGCACCTTGCTGGCAGCAGTAAAGGCAGCGACTGCTACAGAGCCGAACAGATTGATGGCAGCCTGCATCACCATTGCTCCGGATGCAGTAATGGAAAACTGCAGTGCCATTGGAATGCCCATTCTCATCTGATATGCCGTGTCTGATGCGGAAAGTCGCCACTGGGTGCGCTCCGGGCAAAGCACGGGAACGTTCTTATAAATATAGATCAGACACAGTACCGCAGAAACGCCCTGTGAAATATTGGTTGCAATTGCAGCACCTGCCACACCCATATGGAAGCAGAGGATCAGGAGCAGATCGAGCACCACATTCAGACAGGCAGAAAATACAAGGAAAAACAACGGAACCTTACTGTTGCCGATGGCCCGCAGAAGTGAGGAAAACAGGTTATAAAAAATACAGGCAACGACTCCGCTGCAGATCAACATGCTGTAGGTATACGCATCGGCAAAAATATCCTCCGGTGTATTCATAAGGAGAAGCAGAGGCTTCATGGTGCTCAGACCGACCACGGTTATAAGGATTGTGACAAGAACAGAGAGCAGGATACCGTTTGCCACGCTGGCGCGGACGGCTTTTTCATCCTTTGCTCCATAACGCTGTGAGGTCAGGATCGTAAATCCGGCGGTAATGCCCTGTGCAAAACCGATGATCAGAAACATGACTGTGCCGGTGGAGCCCACGGCAGCCAGAGCGTTCGCGCCGACGAAGCGGCCGACGATGATCGTATCGGCCATGTTGTAAAACTGCTGGAAAATATTGCCGACCAACAGTGGCAGGGTAAATTTGAGTATGATGGACAACGGTTTGCCCTGAGTCATATCCTGTTCCATAAAATCCTCCATCGTTTGGGTGTTTTACGGCGCTTATGGGCGCTTTATGTGATTTGTGTAGCAAAAAAGACTGTTGAAATCTCAACAGTCTTTAAAAGTCGAAGCGACGTGATTTGAACACGCGACCTCTGCGTCCCGAACGCAGCGCTCTACCAAACTGAGCCACGCTTCGATTGCTTCATCAAGCCTTATTATCATAACGAATTTTTCTGAAAAAGTCAACTGGAAAATTTAGAAAAAAAGAAAAACTTTTGCAAGCTTTTGCAACTGACATGTTGCCAGAAATAGAGTATACTGAAAGCGAAAGAACGCAACAGAAAAAACTTTAACATGACAAAAG
>ERZ832317.4515-NODE-4515-length-13421-cov-19.172901_pt1 | contig 13421 bp, 7 predicted proteins | sample MGYA00519695_ERZ832317 | MGnify/ENA primary metagenome ERZ832317 (study PRJEB31850, sample SAMEA3708726) | human gut metagenome | biome: human gut; feature: human-associated habitat; material: faeces | place: China | collected 2014 ...
AGGCACGGCAGGCGGCTATGAAGCAGGCAGTCAAGACGAAGAATGCCTATATCAGTACACAGCGGAAAACGGTCATGACGGCAGCACCGGAGCCGCAGCGGCAGGGTCAGCAGGCGTTCATTCAAGAGCAGGGCCGCAAAGCGTCCCGCCAGCAGGCGCAGCGCAGGCGGGCAGAGCGGCGGTTCCGGCACCAGGATGAACTGCGTGGTGATTCGCTGCGTACGGAAGGTTTCGGGCCAACCAGCAGTGGCAGAATCAAAGAGCACGGCGGCATCCAGCAGCCAAAGAAGCACCAACTCCCCGAACCGAAAACACCAAATCACGCTGCGGGGATCGCGCCAAAAGCGCGTGAGGGCAGCAAATCTGCTGTGCTGTCCGCTGAACAGGCCGTGCACTCATCCACCGTCCATGCGACTGCGGCTGGAACACACGCTGCCAGAGAAGCGGCCATGCAGATGGCCAAGCGGCAGCAGATGACAAAAGCGGCAGAAACCGCGGTGCAAAAAACCGCGCAGGCGGCGGGCCGCGCGCTGCGCTCCATCATTGCCGCTGCCCAGAGCTTACTTGCGGCAATAGCGGCTGGTGGGAGCACAGTTGTAGCCATGGTGTTGGTGATTTGTCTGATTGGACTTCTGATCGTGTCGCCTTTTGGAATCTTTTTCTCCGGAGAGGACAGCGGTACCGGCTACACCATGCCGGAAGCTGTCAGCGTATTGAACGGAGAGTTTGCCGCCCGGATCGAACAGATCAAGGCAGAGAACCCGCATGACGAACTGGATATGGACAACGCCGGCAGCGTCGCCATGATCTCCAACTGGCGGGATGTGCTGGCTGTTTATGCTGTGCGGACCACCACGGACAACGCTTCACCGGATGAGGTCGCTACGCTGACCGAAGAAAAAATGGAGATCCTTCGTGAAATCTTCTGGGACATGAACACCATTACTTATTGGACGGAAATAGTACCAGGTGGCAAAGATGAAGCGGATACGGTCATTTTGCATATCACCGTCACAATAAAAACGCATCTGCAAATGGAGGATGAGTACCAATTCAACACGGAACAGCGCAGATTGTTAGAAGAACTCATGCAGCCGAAATATCAGGAACTGTTCATGGCTTTGACGGGAAGTTATCAGAATATCGAACTCAGCCCGGAGAATGTGGCGAAAATTATGGAGAATCTCCCCGCCGACCTTAGTGCGGAACGTAGGCAAGTTGTGCTGACGGCGTATCAACTCTTGGGTAAAGTCCATTATTTCTGGGGAGGAAAGTCATTGATTATTGGCTGGGACAGCCGCTGGGGAATGCCGATGAAAGTTACAGCCGAGGGTAGCTCCACCACCGGCACTGTGCGGCCCTTCGGACTGGATTGTTCGGGAATGGTGGATTGGGTATTCTACAACCAGAGCGGCGGACAATACGTCATTGGGCATGGCGGCGGGGCCACTGCGCAGCACAGCTACTGTACGCCTATTGCTTGGAGTGACGCCCAGCCGGGAGACCTTGTCTTTTATCCGGGTGACAGCCATGTGGGCATTGTTTGCGGCTTTGACAGCAGCGGTAATATCATGGTCATCCACTGTGCCAGCAGCGCGAATAATGTGGTGGTGACTGGGAAGATCGGCTTCACCTCGATTGGCAGGCCCGAGTATTTTGCGGATTGAGAAATGTGCGCATGGAGATGTGTTCATAGTTGATTGGTAAGCGTCAAGTGTAGCGGCGGATTGAAGGGTACCCGCGAAAATGAGAGAATAATGTCATGGATGGCGTATACTGATTTTTTATCCCGGCTGCGAATTGTAGCCGGGATTCTTTTGCCACTCAATACCAGAACTCTTTTATTATACCCCGGAGGACGAGACTGTATAGGCACCGCTGGAGTTGACGCTTACGTTGATTGCTATCATGCTCCATGATATACAGAGAAAGGCAGGGAGCCTCAATAGAGGCTCCCTGCCGCTTGGGTTCTTACTTGCCCTGATAGGCTCTGAAAAGAAAAGTAACGATTTGTGCGCGGGTGCAGTTGTTGTCAGAGCCGAACAGACCGCCGCCGATGCCGCCGGTGATACCGTTCTTCTCCGCCCACTTGACTGCCGCCGCATAGTAGGCGTTGGTTGCCACATCGCTGAAGGCTGCATTGCCGCTGACAGCAGGCATACCGGATGCGCGATAGAGGAAGGTCACAGCCTGTGCGCGGGTGCAGGTAGCATCGGGGCTGAACTTACCGTCGCCAGTGCCGCCGGTGATGCCGTTTTCGACAGCCCATGCGACTGCCTTGGCATAATAGCTATCCGCAGGAACATCGGAGAAACCGCTCATGGTCTTGGGTCCCGGGCTGCCCGCCGCGCGCCACAGGAAGGTGACGATCTGTGCGCGGGTGCAGGGATCGTTGGAGCCGAACAGCTTGTTGCCGATGCCCTCGGTGATCTTCTTGGCGACTGCCCAATTGACTGCCTCGGCATAGTAGGCGGTGTCAGGCACATCGGGGAAGGTCACCGGCTCATGGCTTTCCTTGTCGATCACGATGGCGTAATCGGATGCATGGTCAAATACCCAGCTTGCCTTGCCGCCGCTGATCATACCAGCACTTTGGAATTCCAGCTCGCCGCTCTTGGGGTTGTAGATGTAAAGGTTGGCGTACAAACCGTCGTGCTTCTTGCCGAGGTCAACGGAGAGCTTCAACGACATACCGAAGGGACCGTTGTGGTTAAGCTGAAGCTGAATTGTCGTCGCCTCGCCAGTCAGGGCGTTGATGACCTTGGCGGGAATGGTCTTTGTGCCGGTCTTAACGCCGAGGTTAAGGCTCACGCCGCCCTTCGGAACATCCAGACCGTTGAAGGACCAGACCATGCCGCCGCCCATATCCAGCTCAACGGTGACATCCTTGCCCGCGATTTCCTTGGTAACGCTGGCAGGAAGCTTGGTTTCGCCCTTCATGTCAATGGCGACGGTGGAGCCTTCTTTGGCATTCTTCAGCTCCTTAGCTGCCTTGTCGGAAACAGACGGGGTCGCCGCACTGCCGCCGCCGCCACCGCCGCCGCCGGAGGACACCGCATAAGGCGTAAGGGAGCCGGTCAGAGCTTTGTAGTTGGCCGTATCAGCCGGGGTGTAGGTCCAGCCGTAAGCGGTGTTCGCCGCAACGATTGTGTTAGCAGCCATATCCCACGCAAGCGTACCGCCTGCGGGAGCGATGGTGCCGATGGCCAGCACCGCGTCCGCCAGCGTCTTGTTGCTGGTGGTGATCTTGGTGCAGGTGGGCGCGCCGGTGGGCGTTGCCTTATTGATGGTCAGCGTGGCGTTCGCGGTGCCGTAGTTGTTGTCATCCTCGTAAACCGCGGTCACAGTGTAGGTGCCGGCGGTCTTGGGGAGGCCCGCGCTGTCCAGACTGGCGCCGGTACCGGAGGTGGCAACATAGGTGTAATTCCATGTGCCGCCGCTGACGACGCTGATGGTGGCCTTCTCGTGTTTCTGTCCAGCGCCGTTGTAGGTCAGGGTGCCGTTGGGGAAGGTGATCTGGGCACTGACATCGGTCTTATCCACGAGCTTGAAGGTCAGCGTGGCGGTGATGTCCGTATAGTTCTTGCTGCTGATGGTGACGGTCCAGCTCTCATCCGATGCAGCCGTGATGTTCGTCTTGCTGTCGTAGGTGAAATTGCCGGAAGAATCCGCGCCCGCGATACTCATCATGTTGCTGGAGGCAGCATTCGGAACCGCATTTGTGATCTTCGCCTCGGCAGGAGCGGTGGTGAAGAAATCGGCTGCCGTCAGCGTACCTGTCTGTACACCGGCATAATTCTTCAGAATATTCACCGTCTTGGTGGGAGCGGAGCCGCCGTAGGTTACCTTGGTGATCTCAAAGGTAACCACTGCCGTGTCCAGCACCAGGTTGTAGTTGGTGGCCTTAAAGGTACCGCTGTCCTTGAGTTCCAAGCTACCCTTTGTGATGTCGTACTGACCCACATCCTCGCCCGCTTCTCTGCTCAACGCACCATCGAAAGCTGCAGTCTCGCCAGTGACTGTACCGGTAGAAGTGTAGGTCAACACAGGATCGGGGGTGGTGCCATAGCTTTTGCTCTGACCGCTGTTGGGCTTAACCGTCAGGTCGCGCACCGTGATGTTCGCTGTTGCCTCGGTCTGATTACCGGCGGTGGCCAGCGTGTAGTTGCCGGCACTGGTACCGCCCAGCGTCAGGGTACCGAGTGTGACCGTTCTGCTGCCCGCATCGGCGCTGTCGAAGGTGGAGCCAGCGGCAACCCTGACCGTCAGATCATCGCCGTCCACCTTGCCGGTAATGGTCGCGCCGAAGGCGTTGACCGTGGCGTTGGTGTTGCCGTCATACTCTTTGTTCGCGGCGGTGATGCCGGAAACGGTAACTTCTTTTTGAGCCACGCCGGGGGTCACGGTTTTGCTGCCCTTGTGGGTGCCGCTCTCGTAGGTCACGGTGATGCCCTTGCTGGGCGTACCGGCCTTGATAGCCTGAAGCGTGATTGTTTCGGTATTTGCATTGGGTCCTACCAGCTTGAAGCATTCTCGGTCGTAATCCCAAGTCCACTTTTTGTTCGCGCTGGTCGTGTCACCGGTCTGCGATGCCGTCAGGGTGAACTTCTGACCATAGGTTACGGTGTCAGGTAGGCCAGTGATGGTCACAGTGGCAGTGTTCTTGTCCGCGACCTTCACGGTGAAGGTCTGCTCCTCCTTGTTGTAGTTGCCTGTTTCTTCGGCGGTGACCTTGATGGTAAACTGCGCGGCTTTACAGGTCGGCTGTACAGTCAGTTGATTGCCAGTCAGGCTGACACCTTCAAGAGCTTGGCCGTCCAGCGCATAGGAGAGCGTACCGGGAGCGCTACCACCGGTCACGCCCGCGACGGTTGCCCAATCGGAAATATCCTCGGCAATACCGCCCTTGACGATGGTCTTATCTGTGGGAACGGTGATGGTCTGCGTTGCCTTACCAATGGTAAACTTCCAGTCGTCTGTCGTCAGGTTGTCAGTCGTGGCATTGTAGTTCGCACCCTCCGCAACGGAAACTTTGACCGTGTAGTCACCTGCGTCCTTCGGTTCAGTCTCCGCACCGTTTTTGAAATACTTCACCGTGACATCACCCATGCCGGTGACGCCGGTATTCGGTTTGACCGTGGCGGTCTTGGCGTTTTCGTCATAGGTCAGGGGAGAGGGCACGGCAAAGGTGAAGTCGCTTGCCTTCGGGTCAGCCCTTTGGATTGTATACTTCACGCTGGCGGTGGCAGCCTTATTGCCCTCGCCCAGCGTGATGCTGGCGGTGTAGGTGCCCGCGTCGGCGGGGGCGGCCCCAAGGGAAGTGCCGCCCTTTGTGTAGGTGATGGCGTCCTCTTTCACCGTCAAACCCTGCCAGCTGTTTTCTGTCAGCGTCGCTTTTTCGCTCTGACCGTCTCCGTAGGTTGTGTGTGCAGGCTTGTTGATGGTCACGCTGCCGCCGCTGGCGGAGCAGATACTGCATTTAGCGGTAATGACCGCGCCGCTGGCGGTATACGTCGTCCAACTGTGGGAGCAGGGTGCCAGCGTCACGTTGCCTTTATCGTCCACGCTGATTTTGCCGTCTGCCCCATCGACCTTGAAAACGCCGTCCGGGACGGTCACGCTACTGACTTGCCAGCTTTTTTTCGCAATGGTCACGGTGGAGTTCTTGCCGGGCTTGTTCTCCGTGGTCACGCGGATATCGGCAGTCTGGTCCAGATCGCCGCCAATGGTAACGCCTCCGCTATAGTTGGGCAGATAGAGGTTGTTGTCCTCCTCGCCCTTTTTGTTGCCGGTGATCTGCGCACTGCCCTTGACATTTACATAGCTCTTGGCATCACGTTTATTTTCTGCAGCTGCATAGACGCCGCCGCCATCTCCCACAGAGGTATTGCCGGTGATGCTGCCGCCGTCCATGGTAAGTGTGCACCAATTGGCGGTTCCTAAGTAGTCGGTTCCGGAGTCGCTATATACGTCCAGATATACACCGCCGCCGCGTCCGCCGGCGTGGTTGCCGGAGATCTCGGCATTTCCGGATAGCTCAACATAACTCCTGACATTGCTGTATGCTTTGGTGCATACGCCGCCGCCGTCCCCACCGGCACGGTTTCCGGTCACCTTTCCACCGGACAGAAAGATCGAGCCGCTATTCATATAGATGCCGCCGCCGTTTCCGGTGGCACTGTTGTTGGAAACCTCGCCGCCGTCCATGTAAAAGTTGTGCTCGACATACACACCGCCGCCCCGGTCGCCGTGGTTGTCGGTGATCTTGCCGCCATGCAGATAAAACGAACCGCTGCTGCTGTGTTTGTCCCTATTTATGGCGCCGGCCTGCACGCCGCGGCTGTTTTTGAAGATCTCGCCGCCGTACATATGCATTGTGCCGTTATTCACCGCCGCACCGGTGCCGCTGCCGGTGATCTTGCCGCCGTAGATGGCCACGTTTGCGCCTGCGGAATTGAGCCCGATATAAATACCGACGCCACTGCCGCCCCGGATCACACCGTTAAAGATGTTGGCCTTACCGCTGCTGTAAACATCGATGGCCTTATCCTTCGCTGCGATGACAGACCCCAGCTCTGCTGCGCAGTCCGTCAGGTTCAGCTCGCCGGAGGATACCTCAACGGGGCAGCCGCCGTCCTTTGCAGAGATCGTGTACCCGTTCAGACACAGCGTCCCCGTCAGCACGGTCATGCTATTGACCACCACATTCTGCGTCAGGTAGTAATTGCCCGTGGTGGGCAGCGAATTGCCGCTGGTCCAGGGCTGGAATGTCACGTTTGTATGTTCCTTATGATCCCCGATATTCTCGGCGCCGTCCGCCGGATGGCCGCAGATGCAGTGGGTGTGCTCGCCGAGCGTCCGCATGACAAGGTCTTCGCCGTCCGCGAAAATGGCGTAGGCCGCCGCATCGTCCGCAAAGAAGCGGGTCGTGTAGGCCGCGCCGCCGCTGGTCAGATGGATCGAGCCGCCCGCCGTCAGCTCACCCTGCTTTTCCGCCGTGATGCCGATGTTGGCCGTGCTGTCCAGCGTCCCGACGGAGACGGTTTTTCCATCCGGCAGGATCAGGTTTCCGTTGGTGTTTCCGGAAATCTTCACCTTACCGGAGACCGTTATATCGCCGCTGCCCTCAATGCCCTTATCGCATCCGGTGACGGTGCCGCCGTTCATGGTCAGCGTGCCGTCGTTTGCCACGCCGGTGCCGCTGGCGGCGGTGATGGTGCCGCTGTTCATGGTAAATGTGCCGTGGTTAGTCACGGCGTCGCCCTCGCTGGCGGTAACGGTGCCGCCGCTGACGGTCAGCATGCCGCTGTTTTCAATTTTGCCGGAAAGGGCGCAGTCCTCCAGGGTAAAGCTGCCGCCCCCGTTCACGGTCGCATTTCCGGTAACGAAGCCGTTGCCGCAGTCGGTCAGGGTGAAGCTGCCCGTCACGGTCACATCTCCGTTAACGCTGTGCCCGTTCACGCAGAGGGTCACATCATTGCTCAGCGTCTGCACGGAGGCGAGCGTCACGTCACCGGTCAGGTAGTAGCTGCCAGAAGTGTCCGGCAGGGAATCGGTCTGCTGCCACGCGGTCAGCTCCTCTTCCCCGTGCAGGTGGGGGACCAGGCTGTAATAGCTGGTGTCATAATAGACCCGGCCATGGGAGGCATCCGTTACGGGGAGCTCATCCACGGCAACGTCGTCCTTATTCCCGGGGAGGTTCTGCCGCCAGGCGCTGTTCCGATCCGTCTTTTCACCGTTGAGCTTGTAGGCCACCTCGCCGGAGGCGAACGCCGCTTTGTCCGTGACCGGCGTACCGGCCACAGCGGTCTCGCTGTCATACTGCCAATAGTAGCAGTTTTCCACGATGCCGCTGTTGGTGTGGACAATAGCTGTTGAAGAGGGGAGCTGGATAGAGGTACTGTCATCCTTGCTTGTCCACCGCCGGAGTTCATCATAAGCGTAGCAGTTTTTAATTGTGCCCTTATTGATGTAGGCGATGCCGCCCACCAAGTTCTCACTGCTGTTCCGCAATATCAGTTTTCCCACACGGCAGTCCTTGACAAGGCCCGTGCTCTCGTTCTCATAAACGATACCGCCGATCTCCTTACCTCCGAGCCAGCTCAGCGCATGACAGCGCTGGATGGTGCCGTTGTTGGAGTACGCGATGGAGCCGGTCGCAGTGGATACGTTCACACCCCAGTTATAGATCTGGATGGTCAGATCCTGCACGGTGCCGCCGCTTGCAATGCTGCCGAAGAGAGCGTTGTTCTCTCCACTACCGCCCACACTAAGGGTGATCGTATGGCCGTTTCCGTCAAAGACGCCGGTGTAGCCCTTGATCGATTCCCACGCGGTGTTCTTGCTGCGCGAAAAGTCCTTCACCAGCACGGCGTTCAGGCTGCTTTCACCGCCCTTCACCCGATCACGGAAGGCTTCCAGGTCTTCCGCGCTGGAGATCTGAAAGACCTCCCCGGTCGCCGCCGCGCCGGTTCCGGTCTGCACAGCGGTATCTTCTTCGATGGTGTAGCCATCACCGACCTCGGTACTGTCCTGTGTTTCCTGCGCTGCGCCTGCTTCCTCCGCCAGTGCCGTCGTGGGCAGCAGCGTCAGGCAGAGCGCCAGCACAAGAAACAGGCTTGTGATGCGTTTTCTCATGGGTATGGTTCCTCCTTCTCCTGATTGGTCCGTTTTTCAGAATGGTATCATCCCGTGGGTACCCACGGGATGAGGGGCGCGCCCCTCATCATAAGTCATTCGCCAAGCTGCAAACATTTTAACTGCGTTAAAATGTTGTTGATTTCAAGGAAAGGGACCCCTGACGGTTCCCTTTCCAACTATCCTTCCCTCCGAATCCTTCAGCTGGAAGGACTTTTTCGACAGCCTGTTTATATTCAGTATTTCACAGCCGCCGTATGCTACAACAGGCCGATCGTTTTCCCACGGTTGACTGCCTGCTGCCGATTTGGTACTTGGAGTTTTCGGAAAATACTATTGCTGTGAAACTTCACCGTGCCCGCTTTCCGGCCCAGTTTTTCCGCAATCTCATCGTTGCTCATTCCCAATGCCATCATCCGCAGCACCTTTTTTTCTGTTTCGGTCAGTGTTTCGTAGTATTCCGATGGCCCTTTCAGATAATTGGGGAGGTACCGGCTCACGCTCCCGGCCAGCTCTATGATCTGGTCGGTAAAGGCATCCGCACCCTTTTCCCGCTGGTAGACGGGCAGCATCTGCACCATACAGATCCCCTCGTCCGCCAGCAGTCGGATATACCGGTATTTTTTCGCCATTGTCAGGGTTGTTTCAAGTTCCTCACACATGCGGTCTTGATCGCCGGATTTATAGTAGATGATGGCCAGAAGCATATGACACTCGCATAGATCCATACGCCGCTTTCCAGGCTCCAGGAGGGCAATGAGCTGCTTGACCAGAACGTAGGCGGCCATATTTTTCCCCACCTGCAAGTAACAGCGTACTTTTACCAGCCACGCAAACATATCCATCATATAGATGTCACCGTTTTCATCCGGGGCGGTCTTTTCAAGCCACTTGATGATCGTCTCCTGCTGCCCATCATAACAGGCCGCAAGACATTCCAGAGCATTTAAGCTGGAGGTCAGTTCCTCCCAGCCCGTTTCATGAATACGGTTCCGGATCTTTTCGACCAGCGGCTTGGCCGATCCTGCCTGCCCGTTCATGAGCAGGATTCTCATCTGTAATGCCAGCGCCACAAACAAGCAGCGCATATCGCTCTCCCGCTCGATCAGCGGAATTGTTCCGGTCACAAGGATTAGTGCATTAAAGCAATCATTATTTTGATAGCACCATTCCGCCAGCAGGATCTCATATACATTCTTTCCCACGCTGCCGTATAACTGATGAGCCATCTCGGTTATCGTATCTTTGTACCGTTTCAGATGTGGGCCAAATCTTGTAAAGTCCCGGAATCCATTCAAGATACTGGGACGACAGGCGGACAGTGTAAGCGATCTGACCGGCACCATGCCTGCCTTTACCAGGAAGAACATAATTCGCAGGAACATTCCGTCGCTTGTATAAGGCATGACCAGTTCCGTGTTGATCCGATAATAATCTCTTTCATGAAAGTCTTGCAGATTCCAGTGCCGTGGCATGTTCCCCAGCATGCTCACATAATCCTTTGCCTGATCCAGGTCTCCCCCCATGGCCGAAAGCAGGGCAAGCATCGGCAGCAACGCTGGATGGCTGTTGCAATCCTCTATATCAAGCTGATGAAAGTACCCCCTACAGGCCCACAAGGCGGGCATGGAAAAAGGGTGCTCTGCAAACTCTTCTAAGATGGTTTCCAGCAGGTGTCCCTCTGCTTCCGCGTTCTCCATCACACAGACTAATTCTTTTTGAGGACGTGGATATATCACGTTTTCTCTTTCGTCCATGGCTTTCACCCTATCTGTTCTCGCTGTACTGCTTTTATTATAATTCATTTTGAATCATTTTCATAGCAAACTTTAGTTGTGAAAAAGTCAAACTTTTAACCAAACTTTCCGTCAATTAGACTGCTAAGCGGTACAACGGCACGCTCAGTTTGGGTCGAAGGTTGGGATATACTGAGTTTGTCAAGCAGACGCCCGCCGATACCGTGGTGCTGACATTGGCCTGCGGAAAATACCGCTTCAACGATCTTGACCTCGGGACCATTGGCGGCCTGCCCCGGCTCATGGACGTGGGCCAGTGCAACGACGCTTATGGAGCTGTCAAAATCGCACTGGCCTTGGCGGAGGCGTTCGGCTGCGGGGTCAACGACCTGCCGCTGTCTCTGGTGCTCTCGTGGTATGAGCAGAAGGCAGTGTGCATTCTGCTGACGCTGCTGCATCTGGGGATCAAGAATATTCGCCTTGGTCCCACGCTGCCGGCGTTCGTTTCGCCCAATGTGCTGAACTACCTCGTAGAGAATTTCGGCATTGCTCCCATCACCACACCGGAGGAGGATTTGAAACAGCTTCTCAAATAACAGCGCCTCAGGCGGCGGTGTAAGGGAGCGTGACTCCCTTGACGGAACGATGTGACGATGCATACAAGAATGGAGATTGCAGTGATTTTTGAAATAAATGTTGCTTTTTCTGGGGCCAAAACGGTATAATCAATATGTAACAAAAACAACGGAAAAGCGTCTATGCTAAGGCTGCCGCGAGCCGTCGGGTTGTGACACACCAAAGCTTGATACATTCTGCCCCAACTGGAACAGATACTGGAGCGGATACAATAGGCGAGCGGATCGGCACGGCACATCAGCCCGGCGCGGATACGCAAGAATTTCTCGGAGGACGGACTGGTGGAACTGAAGCGCGGCGCGATCACGCCGCAGGATAAGAACCAGCCCAAACTGCTTGAAATAATGTGATTTTGTTACAGAACGGAATCATAATTCCGATATAATGAAAGCAGGAAAACCAAAAGGGGAATTGACCATGAAAGAAACGAAATACGCAGGAACCCAGACCGAAAAAAACCTGATGACTGCCTTTGCCGGCGAGTCCGAGGCCCGCAACAAGTACACCTACTTCGCCTCCAAGGCCAAGAAGGAGGGCTACGAGCAGATTGCGGCGCTGTTCCTGAAAACCGCCGAAAACGAAAAGGAACACGCCAAGCTCTGGTTCAAGGAACTGGACGGTATCGGCGACACCGCCGAAAACCTCCGCTCCGCCGCTGAGGGCGAAAACTACGAATGGACGGATATGTACGACGGCTTCGCCAAGACCGCCGACGAGGAAGGCTTCCACGAGCTGGCCCAGCGGTTCCGTCTGGTGGCTGCCATCGAGAAGCACCACGAGGAGCGCTACCGTGCCCTGCTGCACAATGTGGAGATGGCGGAGGTCTTCGCCAAGAGCGAGGTCAAGGTGTGGGAGTGCCGCAACTGCGGTCACATCGTCGTGGGCGAGAAAGCGCCGGAGGTCTGCCCCACCTGCAACCATCCCCAGAGCTACTTTGAAATTCATGCGGAGAACTATTAAAAGAGGAAATCATCATGGAGCAGAAGTTTTACGTTTGCAAGCATTGCGGCAACATCATCGCCAAGGTCAAGGACGTGGGCGTCCCCGTCATCTGCTGCGGCGAGCCGATGAGCGAGATCGTTCCAGGCACCACCGACGCCGCCGTGGAAAAGCACGTTCCCGTCTGGACGGTAGAAAACGGTGTCGTCCATGTCAAGGTCGGCTCTGTGGAGCATCCCATGCTGCCGGAACACTACATTGAGTGGGTGTCCCTCCACACCAAGCAGGGCAACCAGCGCAAGGAACTGCATCCCGGCGAGAAACCCGAGGTCTGCTTTGCTCTCTGCGAGGGGGACGCGGTGGAGGCGGTCTACGCCTACTGCAACCTCCACAGCCTGTGGAAAGCATAATTCATCCTCTTAAAAATCCGGTGCTGAAAAAAGCACCGGATTTTTTTATCAATGTAACCTCGTCACATAAAAAAGATTTGTCCTGCGGTATGATAAAGCCACAATCAAGAAAGAGGTGGCGAACATGAAAATCAAGCTCAATCCCGATCAGGAGATTGTCAATACCATCCGGGAAGGACTCAAGCGCACCGGCGGATACTGTCCCTGCCGCAGAGAACGCACAGAGGCAACCAAATGTATGTGCCAAGAGTTTAAGGATCAGATTGCCGATCCTGATTTCGAGGGCTACTGCCACTGTATGCTCTATTACAAATCCTTGCAGGATTAAGGGGGAACGCTGTGCTGTCGAAGAAACTGGCTGCCGTAGATAAAACGCGGTGCGTCGCCTGCGGCGTGTGTGAAAATACCTGTCCACTGGGGGCCGTCAAGGTGCGCCGCGGCTGCTACGCCGCTGTGGAGGCGGAACGATGCGTAGGCTGCGGCAAGTGTGTATTCGTCCTACTTGTCACGCTGGCGAATGCGGCAGGCGCTTTGCTGATCTCTACCATCACCGCCGACATGATCAACATTGCCGTGGAGGGCAGACACATGGATTGCGATCCTCGGCGGTGGGATGCTTATGAAAGGCAGCCTGACCCCCGGCACGTTCCAGGCCTTTTTCCAGTACATGAACATGTCCAGCGAACCGATCACAGAGCTTTCCTATATGACAAACCCTCTGCAATCGGCGCTGGCCTCCATGGAGCGGGTATATGAGCTGCTGGATGAGCCGGAGATGGAAGCAGAGCCGGAAGCACCGAAGCGAATCGGCCATGCGCTGGGAGCGGTGGAGTTTTCCCACATTCGCTTTGGCCAATTATTGGTGAATCGACATTTTGTTTCCTTTATCCACTCATTTTTATGATGTTCCAAGCACTTGATTCAAGGCAGAAAGTCATGTCGCATCACTTAATACTACAGCCCCTTCTTTATTTCTTCAATTGTCATCTCATATACTTCTGTTACTTTTTCCATTGCTTCCGGGCGCCCACAAGGAAAGGGCATCGTTTCCATCGGCCCATAC
>ERZ832317.4526-NODE-4526-length-13397-cov-4.193299_pt1 | contig 13397 bp, 7 predicted proteins | sample MGYA00519695_ERZ832317 | MGnify/ENA primary metagenome ERZ832317 (study PRJEB31850, sample SAMEA3708726) | human gut metagenome | biome: human gut; feature: human-associated habitat; material: faeces | place: China | collected 2014 ...
AATCAGTGATGTCTTACCTACGTTCGGCTTACCTACAATGGCAATACGCGGTCTGTCATCTTCTGCTTCTTCTAACATTTCCTGGGTAAAATGCTTTGCCACTTCATCTAACAAATCACCGATTCCAAGTCTGGATGCTGCAGATACCGGAACCGGGTCACCAATTCCAAGATTATAAAATTCATAAACATCCGGCATATATTTTTTAAAATCATCTACTTTATTTACTGCAAGAATAATCGGCTTCTTGGAACGGCGCAGCATGTCAGCTACTTTCTGGTCTGCATCTACAAGCCCCTGTCTTACATCCGTAATAAAAATAATGACATCTGCGGTATCAATGGCGATCTGTGCCTGCTCCCGCATCTGGGATAAAATAATATCTCCGCTGTCCGGCTCAATACCGCCGGTATCAATTAAGGTAAAGTTATAGTCAAGCCAGGATACTTCGGCATATATACGGTCACGGGTTACCCCCGGTGTATCCTGTACGATAGAAATTCTTTCACCTGCCAACACGTTAAAAAGTGTTGATTTTCCTACGTTTGGTCTGCCTACAATAGCTACTACTGGTTTACTCATTCTGTCTCCTTCCAAGGACTGCATTCAGCAAATCCTGCCCGCTTGATTTTACAATATCTGCCTGTACTTGTAAAGTTCTTTTCAGCTCCGTCAATGTGATGTCATCTAAGAAAACATCCTCTCCCATACGCAATGCATGGCAGCAGTATCTCATCTCCCAAATCTTCGTCCTTAAGCTGTGCGATAATATCCTGTCCGGTCAGAAGTCCTGCAACGGTAATCCGTTCTCCGAAGAAATCGTTTCGGATCACGCGGACCCGTATCTTTACATTTGGAAACTTCTCCTTCATTTCTCCTGTCAGTTCCTCCAAAATCGGTCCTGCCAGCTTTCCGGTTACCAGCGTAACTGTCCTTTTCAGATTGGCATCACCTTTTTCTGCTGCAAGTGCCTCCCGGAATTCATCCCGCAGCAGTGTAATCATTCCCACGCCATTTTCCAGCTGGATATACCCATCATAGTTTTCTGCAGACGGAAGAGGCTGCTCTGCCAGAAGATACCACTCGTCTCCTCCATGCACAAAGTGTGTACCGAAATGCTCCATGCAATAATCCTGCCAGCGGTGAATCTGCTCTAAGACTTTTCCTGCATCCTCTTTTTCAAAAGCTTCCAAAGGATATAAGCCCTCCCGGTATTTTGTCAGGCCGACCGGTACAATAGAAAGGCTCTGCATATTTGGAATGTATTCTGTCAGATCACGGATGGTCCGCTCTAACTCTTCGCCATCATTGACGCCCTTGCAGAGTACAACCTGTCCATTCATTTCAATTCCGGCATCTGATAAGCGTTTGATTTTCTTTAAGGCTTCTCCAGCGAAACGGTTGTGCAACATGGTACAGCGAAGCTTCGGATTCGTGGTATGCACCGACACATTAATCGGTCCAAGATTGTAGTATATGATACGTTCAATATCCTTATCCTTCATATTCGTCAGCGTGATATAGTTGCCCTGCAGGAACGAAAGTCTAGAATCATCGTCCTTAAAATACAGTGTCTCACGCATGCCCGGCGGCATCTGGTCGATGAAACAGAAGATGCACTTATTCCTGCAGGAACGATAATCGCTCATCAGACCATTTTCAAAGGTAATCCCCAGATCCTGATACTCATTTACGATATCCAGTTCCCACTCCTCGCCGTTCTTCTTGCGGACCAGCAGCGTAATCTCCTCACTGTTTATCTTATATTCATAATCAAAAATATCCTCTATCTCATCTCCATCGATCGTCAGAAGGACGTCCCCCGGCTCCAGCTCCATTTCCTCCGCAATCGAGCCCGGATCGACCGATTTTATCAGATGACCTTTTTTCATTTATAAAATCCTCATTTCAAATATTTTTAAACCCTAAGAATCCAGTATTATATTAACAGTAATCAGCTTTTTTGTAAAGTTGTGCTTCTGATTCGCAGATGCGGATTTTTTCAAAAGTAAGCCAAATATTTGATTTTTTTTGTAATTTTCTCATTTGCTATTGACGTTTCTTATCGTAAAATGGTATAAAATAGTTGTATTATGTCCTGCAAATGGCAGACAAACTTGTACGCTCTGCCCGCATGCACCGAAGGACCTACACTGTTTGGAGGTATAATCATGTCGAATGACTACGTGTTTAATGACACGCTTCCGGTTGCGCCGCTTAAAATTGCCGCACTGGAGAGCTGCCGGGATCTGGCTGAGAAAGTCAACTCCCACATTATCAATTTCCGCCGCAACGATATTGAAGTCCTGAAAAAGCGTCAGGAAAATTTACAGTACCGCGGCTATGATGCTGATTCCTACATGCTTGACTGCGCGTGCCCGCGTTTCGGAAGCGGTGAAGCAAAAGGCATCGTCAATGAGTCTGTCCGTGGTACCGATATTTACGCCATGGTCGATGTAACCAACTACAGCCTGACCTACAAAATGAGCGGATTTACCAATCATATGTCCCCGGACGACCATTACCAGGATTTAAAACGTATCATCGGCGCATCCATTGCTACCGCACATCGTGTCAATGTTATCATGCCGTTCTTATATGAAGGACGCCAGCACAAGCGCAGCGGTCGTGAATCCCTTGACTGCGCGATGATGCTCGAAGAACTGATTCAGATGGGCGTAAGCAACATCATTACTTTCGATGCACATGACCCGCGTGTACAGAACTCCATTCCGTTAAGCGGTTTTGATAATTTCATGCCGACCTACCAGTTTATCAAGGCATTACTGAACCATGACAAAACCTTAAAGATCGACAAGGACAACCTGATGGTTATCAGCCCGGACGAGGGCGCTATGTCCCGCGCCGTATATCTGGCAAACAACCTGGGTGTTGACATGGGTATGTTCTACAAACGCCGCGATTACTCCCGCGTTGTCAATGGACGTAACCCGATCGTTGCCCATGAGTTCTTAGGTTCTTCCGTTGAAGGAAAGACCGTTCTCATCATCGATGACATGATCTCCTCCGGCGAGAGCATGCTGGACACCTGCCGCGCCCTCAAAGAGCGCAAGGCAAAACGCGTCGTTGTATGCGCTACCTTCGGTCTGTTCACCAACGGACTTGAGAAATTCGACGAATTTTTCGCAAAAGGTTACCTCGACTGCGTCGTAACCACCAACTTAAACTACCACACACCGGAACTTCTTAAACGTGACTGGTATGTAGAAGCTGATATGAGCAAGTTTATCGCTGCAATCATCAACTCCCTGAACCATAACGTATCTCTGGAGAACGCACTGACTCCGACTGCGAAGATCCAGAAGCTGATTAAGCGGTATAACGAGGGACAGATGTAATGAGAATTGACGGCTGATAAACGGCTGTAAATTTCAAAAAACTCCTGCATACACAGATGAATGTTCATTCTGTGTATGCAGGAGCTTTTTCTAATTAATCTACTCAAACCGCGATTTGCAATTCAATCCATCCCCATCACAAATTCACCTTCTCCCAACCTCTCTCCAAATACCCATTCATCTTCCGTTTCAGTTCCTGATTCTCCTCCGCCTCCAACAGCGGATCTTTATCCATTAATTTCTTCACTTCATCCGAAACTGCCTTCAATATATCTGCATCTGCAAATATATCCGCTAAATGGAATTCGAGATCACCGCTCTGGCGGACGCCAAATAGGTCGCCGGGACCGCGCAGTTTTAAGTCTTCGGAGGCGATGTAGAAGCCGTCATTTGACTTATTGAGAATATCCAGCCGCTTTCCGGCGTCTTCCTCGCCGGAGGCGTTGACCATGATGCAGTAGGACTGATCTTTTCCTCGACCGACACGGCCGCGGAGCTGATGGAGCTGCGCCAGACCGAAACGCTCGGCATTTTCGATCATCATAACGGTAGCATTCGGGACATTGATTCCGACCTCGATGACCGTGGTGGATACCAGCACATGAATCTCATTTGCCGCAAATGCTTCCATGATCGCATTTTTTTCTTTTCCCTTCATCTTTCCGTGCAGATATTCCACCCGGATCGACGGGGACAGGGCGCGGCGCAGCTCTTCGGTATAATCGATGACGTTCTCTGCCTCCAGCATCTCGCTCGGCTCGACCATCGGGCAGATGACGTATGCCTGACGGCCGGCGCGGACTTCATTTTCGATGAAACGGTAGGCATTCGGGCGAAATTCACGGTTCACGACACAGTTCTTGATCGGCTGCCGGTTTGCCGGAAGTTCATCGATGATGGAAATATCAAGATCCCCATATAAAATAATCGCCAGCGTCCGCGGGATCGGCGTCGCACTCATGACAAGCACATGCGGCTCGCCGCCTTTTTTGCTCAGCATTTCCCGCTGTGCCACTCCAAAACGGTGCTGTTCATCCGTGATTACCAATGCCAGATTGTCGTACACCACTTTTTCCTGAATCAGCGCGTGGGTTCCAATCACGATATCTGCCTCATGATTTTCAATCGACTCTCTGGCAAGCCTTTTTTCCTTCGCTGTCATCGAACCGGTCAGAAGCACCGGACGATATGTGATTCCCAGCGACGCAAACAATTCGGTCATCGACTCGTAATGCTGGCGCGCCAGTACCTCTGTCGGTACCATCAGCGCCCCCTGATATCCATTTGCCGCCGCCTGCAGCAACGCCAGAATCGCCACAATCGTCTTACCCGAACCAACGTCGCCCTGAATCAATCGGGTCATGATATGCCCGCCGGACAAATCGGCGTACACCTCCCGGATTACCTTTTTCTGTGCCCGGGTCAGAGCATATGGGAGGCGCTCTTCCACCGACGCCATTTCCCCGGAAAACGTAAATGGATATGCGCTCTTTTTATCTTCTTTTTTGTCTTTGAGCAGGCGCACCGACATCAGGAACATGAAAAATTCATCAAACACAAGACGTTTCCGGGAAAACATCAGTTCTTCCCGGTTTGCCGGAAAATGGATGTGCTCCAGCGCATAGTTGATTTCCGCCAATCCGTACTTTTCCCGCAGACCAGCCGGCAGATATTCCCGTTCCATCTGGCGCATCGTGAGGGCTTCCGTGACTGCCTTTGCGATCGTCTTATTGCCAAGTCCCTTCGTCTGTCCGTAAACCGGCTGCATAGACGACACGACTTTCGCATACTGTTCCGGGCGGTAGATCTCCGGCTGCTCCATCGTAAGTCTTCCCCGTTTTTTTACCACACGACCACGGAAAATAAAGCGTTCCCCCGCCTTGAGCGTCCCGCGCAGATAGGGCATATTGTACCATGCCAGCGCCAGTGTGCCTCCGCTGTCCCGCAATCCAGCCGTCGTAACCTGCAGGCGCGCTCCATACCGCACCACATCCGCCGTTTTTGCCAGGATTCCGCCGACTGCCGCGATCGTATCTTCCTTCAGTTCCGCGATCGGCTGCGGTTCCTTAAACTCGTCATAAGCACGCGGATAATAATGAAGCAGTTCTTCCACCGTTTCCACGCCTATTTTTTGAAATAGCTTTGCCGTCTTTTCACCGATGCCCTTGACAGCGGTTATATTCTGCTGTTCCATTTATCTCCTCCTGCTTTTCAGAATATTCTCCGGAAAATCAGCCACGCGGACAGTTACCGGACAAAAAATCCGGGAATACATTGGAATGAAAGAGAGGCAGGACGCAGGGATCTCTCCCCTGACCTGCCTCATTTCATACTTATGAATTATTTTGTTTTATACGTCAAATGTTTTATCTGCGCTATCACATAGAAAATTCATTTTCTCGTTATCTGCATTTTCTCAGCCAATAGTGCAGATTCATTTAACGCATTTCAATCACTTTAAACGACCTAAATCTACTCTACCGAAATCATATAATAGTAAATCGGCTGCCCGCCATTCTGGCATTCAAATTCGCAGGATGTAAATTCTTTGCGGGCTTTCTCACAGAATGCCTCTGCGTCCTCTTCCGTGACATCCTCACCATAATAGATCGTCACAAGCTCAGACTCATCATCTACCATCTTACGAAGTGACTCCATCGCGGTCTCCTCGATATTCTTGCCAACTGCCAGCATGCCGCTGTCGCCGATCCCCATGATATCGCCCTCTGCGATCTCCATACCATCGATCGATGTATTGCGGACCGCGTAGGTAATCTGACCGGTCTTAACGTGGCTCATCTCCTCAGTCATCTGTTCCATATTTTCTTCCGCCGTCAGATCCGGAGCAAAATTAATCAGCGCCGTGATACCCTGCGGAACCGTCTTGGACGGAACTACATATACCTTGGTATCTTCTGACAGGCTCTTTGCCTGCTCTGCCGCCAGAATAATATTTTTATTGTTCGGCAGAATGTAAACTGTCTCGGCATGGACTTTTTCGATTGCTTCCAGCATATCCTCCGTACTCGGATTCATCGTTTGTCCGCCCTCGATGATATAGTCAGCGCCGATACCCTTGAAAATCTCAAAAAGACCTTCTCCGACCGATACGGCGATAAATCCATATTTCTTGCGTGGTTCTTCCTTCTTCTCTTTGGCTTCCTCTTCTGCCTTCTGCTGTGCCGCCAGACGTTCGGAATCTTTGATCAGTTTCTCCTGATGTTCCTCACGCATATTGTCAATCTTGATGCGGGACAGGGAACCGTAGGTCAGTGCTTTCTGAATCGCCAGACCTGGATCGTTTGTATGAACGTGAATCTTGACAATATCATCATCTGCCACAACTACCAGGGAGTCGCCGATCGTGCTCAGATAATCTTTCAGTTCCTGCTCTGTCGTCTCATCCGCCGGTTTTTCTGCATTGATAATAAATTCCGTACAATAACCAAAACGGATATCCGCTGCCTGCGTGCTTCCGGCGCCTGTTGCTGTTTTTGCCGCTCCATTTCCCGATACAGACGGAGTAACTGCCGCGTCGATATCCACGACTTTTCCTTTTAAGCCCTCAATACAGCCCTTGATAACCTGAATCAGACCCTGTCCGCCAGAATCCACTACACCTGCCTCTTTCAGAACCGGAAGCATCTCCGGTGTCTGGCTTAAAACATACTCGCCGTGCTCCAATACTTTCTCTGAAAATTCAAGTACGTCCTCTGTCTGCGGTGCCAGTTCTGCCGCTTTATCCGCCATTCCCTTGGCAACAGTCAGAATCGTACCTTCCTTCGGCTTCATAACTGCCTTATAAGCTGTCTCCGTCGCACGGTTAAATGCGTCTGAGAGAACACTCGTCGTAATGACATCTACCGTCTCAATCTCTTTCGTAAATCCGCGGAAGAGCTGTGAAAGGATAACGCCGGAATTGCCTCGTGCGCCGCGCAGGGAACCGGAGGAAATCGCTCTCGCCAGCGCCTCCATCGTCGGATTTTCAACGGCTGCCACTTCTCTGGCGGCTGACAGAATCGTCATCGTCATGTTCGTACCGGTATCTCCATCTGGAACAGGAAATACGTTCAGCTCATTGATCCATTCCTTGTTGGCCTCCAGGCCCTTTGCTCCAGCCAGAAATGCATTCTTTAACATCCCGGCATCTATATAATTCATGCCCACAGGGTTTGTTCCTCCTTAATCTATCACTCTTACGCCTTCAACATAAATGCTGATTTTCTCAACCTTCATGCCAGTAAACTCTTCTACTTTATATTTTACACTCTCGATCAGGTTGTCCGCAACGGTAGAGATGCTGACCCCGTATGCCACGATTACGTGGAAATCGATGCTGAGTGCATTGTCCTTGATGGCTACGTTGATGCCGTGTGTCAGGCTTTCTCTTTTAAGCAGTCTTACCAGACCATCTTTCATACTGACAGCCGCCATGCCAACGATACCGAAGCATTCTACTGCTGTCGTTCCGGCGTACATTGCAATTACTTCCGGATCGATCTGGATCGAACCCATTTTATTGTCGATGCGTCCTTTCATATTGACAGCCTCCGTTTCTTTCCTTGTTTTTGTTTGATTCGAATTTTATGCCATGATTTTTACGGGCTGGACATGCGGAGCCGGAGCGGCTCCTGTGTCGGCGCGTGGGATGAAATATATGCGTCTCTCTACCCCGTCATGCAGCTCGATTCCGCTTCGCTCCATCTCGCTCACGGGCTTCGCCCTATGGATAAAAATGTCTGAAATACGGCTTATGTGCAAGCACAACACCGTTTTTCAGCCTTTTTTATCCGCATGACTCATGGCTTACGCGTATATTATACACCACCCACGTTAAAAAGGAAATAGAAAATAGACATCTGTCGAAAACTTTTTTTATTTTTTTTGGTTTTTCACTTGCATATTTTCCTATTTTCTGCTATTATACCTTTGTTATGGATTTTAATAGGAAGTCCAATGATCGGTTAAGGAGGTGCTACGATGGCTAAGTGTGCAATCTGCGAGAAAGCTGCTCATTTTGGTAATGCAGTGAGTCATTCACATAGAAGATCTAACAAAATGTGGAAAGCTAACGTTAAGTCTGTTAAGGTTAAAACTAATGGCGGAGCTCAGAAGATGTATGTATGTACTTCTTGCTTAAGATCCGGTTTAGTTGAAAGAGCCTAAATCGAGTTTAACTGGCCTCAGGTGTCTGCCTGAGGCTTTTTTCTTGTCCTTAGCATAATGAACGACAACAAATGTTGGAAATATGCTTTTTGAGCACATTCCAACATTTTATATAAAACCTTTCCTTCAAAACACCTTAAAACAAGTTCAGCAGCGTTCCATACAGCTTCTCATTTCCCATCACCACCAGCGCCAGTTCTTCTTTTGCCTCGCTGAGCTGATAAAAAAGATGTCTCACATCGCGCTCTGTCGAGCGCAGATATCCCATTTCATCATAATAATAGCGCCCATCCAGCCGATGCACCATGCGATCGACTTCTCGCGTATGGCGAGATTGTATTTCTACGGCAGAATCGGATGGCTTTTCCGGTTTTTCCTGCCAATCGGATTCCTGGCACTCATATCCCTGACGAATGTAATCATTCAGCAAATTAGCTGCTTCTGACTCATCGTTGGCATAAACCACCGCGACATGGGGATAGCGCCGCATTCCGCGTCCGTGCGGCAGGTGCATCATATTTTGTATAAAATAGGAAAGTTCTGCATTCGCACGGATCCGATTCGTCAGGTGGAATGTCTGGATTCCCGGCTGCTCCCCCAAGAGCTTTATTGCACCCAGATCCAATTCTTCCGGCGAAATCATATCCTCACAGTTACTGGAAAAAATAACCGGACGCGTTTTGCCGATCTCCAGCAAAATTTCCAATGTATTGGGCGACAGAAGGTGTGCCTCATCTACTAAGATCGCGCTGTATGCTTCAAACCTGATTTCCGCTCCCGTTTGAACACTATCCTCCGCCAGGTACTCCACCCGCCGCAGCCGCTCATGCAGCACCTTCCACTCTTTTCCCGCTTCACCGCAGTGGATCATGCACACCCGCTGCCGCCCGGAGAGTTTCATCGCAATATCATATAAAAGCAGCGTTTTGCCCGTCCCCGGAAGACCGGTAAACCAGAAATATCCCGTCCGGTCTGCCCGGATTTTCTTTAAAATCTGGCGTTCAATATCCCTCTGCTGGTATGTCAGGAAATATTCTTTCTTTAAGAACCGTCCCGGCTCTGTAAGCGGCGAAATCAGGTACAGCTCCGCCTGAAACAAGTCTTCGATATCGCCTGGATAATCAGCACTCTCCTGCTGCAAATCCCGGCAGAGCTGTTCCCAGTCCGCCTCCACAATGCGGTCATGATTCGTCAGACGCACCAGGCGGTTCTGACTGCTAATATAAGTGTACGAACGAATCGGCTTTCCCAGCGCCGCCAGATAATACCGGTTCTGTATGAGCTGCTTGCGGATCGCCTCATCCGACACCTGTCCGCTCTTTAATTCAATATTTAAAATCTGTTCTTCCTTGATCTGAAGCAGATCAAACTCTTTTCCCAGTCTCGGAATCTGAAAGGAATAGAAAAAACGCAGTGCGTACACCGCCTGTATATGTCTCTCCAACTCCGAAACCAGCGCTTTCATGCTGTCCAGCTCCCATTCCCGTATTTTCAGAAACACATCCCGCCCCGAAAGCTGTCGTTCCAGCTTTTGAAGGTATTCCGTATTCTGATTTCGGGTAATCGTGTAAATAGAGATTGCTTTCATACCACCTGCGTTCCTTTTCGCCCTTTCCAAACTTTATAGATCCCTCTTTTTGCCGCAGCACTCCATGAGCGCCGCTACCACCTTATCCATCTGCAGTGGTTTTGCCAGATGCACATTCATCCCAGCTGCCAAGCACTGCCTGGCATCCTCTTCAAAGGCATTTGCCGTCATGGCAAGAATCGGAATCTGCCTTGCATCCGCCCGCGGAATCGCCCGGATCGCGCGTGTCGCAGCCAGACCATCCATCACCGGCATCATCACATCCATGAGAATCGCATCGAACGTCCCCGGACGTGCCGCCTCAAAGCAGTCTAATGCCTTCTTCCCGTTCTCCACAATCGTGACATGGGCACCCGCATCGGTCAGAAGTGTCTCCGCGATGTCTGCATTCAACTCATTGTCCTCCGCCAAAAGCAGCTTCAAACCGTGAATATCTCCTGACGGCGCTGCTTCCTTAACCGGGAACTCCTCCGGCGGCGGTGCAATCTCAAATGGAATTTCCACCACAAACGTCGTTCCAATGCCGACCTCACTCGTCACCTCGATGTTTCCGTGCATCTGTTCAATCAGCCCTTTGACGATCGTCATGCCAAGCCCAGTTCCCTGGTAAACACTACGCGCATCATTTTTCTCCTGTGCAAACGGGTCAAAGATGTGATCCAGAAATTCCTGGCTCATGCCAACTCCCGTGTCCGAGATCGTCCACCTATAGACGCACCAGCCGTCCCGTACATCCTGCGCCTCCACCCTGGTACTGATTTTTCCGCCCGGACGATTGTATTTGATGCAGTTTCCATAAATATTCAGGAAAATCTGGCGCAGATGGAGCTGGCTGCCATAAATATACGGATACGGAATCTCCGCTTTTCCTTTATCATACTCCCATTGAATGCCCGCATCTACCGCGCGCTCGATGATGATGCTCACGATATCGTGCGTCATCTCTGCCAATGAAATATAATCATGTGCCAGAATGATCTTTCCCTCTTCCAGCTTGCTCATCTGCAGCACATCATTGATGAGGGACAGCAGATGCCCCGCCGCCACCTGCATTTTCCGGTGATTTTCCATCAGCATCTCCTTATCATCAAAATGTGCCTCATCGATTTTCAAAAGACCGATAATACCATTGAGCGGTGTCCGGATATCGTGACTCATGCGGCTTAAGAAATCTGTTTTCGCCCGGTTTGCCGTCCGCATTTCATCAAATGCCGCCTGCAGGCGCGCGTGCTCCTGTTCATCCCGCGCGTGCATCTGCGACGTATCCTGCAGAAGAATGATCGCATGAACCACCGGCATCTCACAAGAAAGCTCCGTATCAAACACGATCGTCTGCGTCATCAGAACTGTTTTCTGTACCCAGCAGATCGTGCCATCTTCCTCCTGGATACAGTATTCCACGGAAATATGTTTCTCCCCTGCCTCAAACCGCTTCAACAACTTAGCCGGATCATCTGCCAGACGATAGCTTCCCAAGGTCTCCTGGGTGACCATCTTCATATATTCACTGCAATAATCACGGTAAGAACACGGCAGCGGATAGTCCATAAATAGCTCCCGGCATTCCTCGTCTTTTCCATTCAAGACAACACTCTTCTCCAGAATATCCTTTGTCAAATTAACTGTATATATCATATCCGACAGATCCAGGAGTGCATCCACATAGCTGTCATTTTCCAGAATCGACTGTTTGAGCTGTTCATAATAAAGCGTCAGCTGTTCCTTCGCATCTGCCCGCCCTTCTGAACTTTTCCGGATCGTCTCAAATGCCAGCAGGAAATGATGCAGCTTTCCTTCCTCATCCCAATCTACCGGGATCAGCGTCAGGCGGCTGTAGAGTCCCTGACCGTTGGTGTCATACTGCAATTCGAGTAGATCTCCCTCCGCCTGCAGCTTCCCGGAAAGCTCTGAAACCTGCAGGCTCTGGCGGATGTTGGCGCGGTCAGCACGAGCCACCCGTTCCGCTACTATCTGCTCCGCCGCACCGGAATAGCTTCCGTCTGACGCCAGAAAGAAATCAGCACTGGCACGGAGTGCCCGGTAGGTATCCATGTGCGCGTCGCAGTAGAGACAATCCGAAAAGTTTCTCCCGTACCGGTTTAAAAGCTTGAGCAGGTGGAAATCCAGCCGTTTTTCCGCTGCCGCTTCCTCGCGCTTTACATGGTTTTTGTTGATATACATATTTTTATCGGCAAAACTGAAAAGCTCCCGCATCGTGCTGCCCGGAAAATCACTGGCAAGTGCATACCCGACCGCATAGCTGAGCGGCATATCCGGATATCCCTTTGACTCCTCTGTCATCGCCTCCCGCACATGGGTGAGGCATTCCCGCATGGCCTCCTCATCCAGACCATGCGTAACGGCAATAAATTCATCGCCGCCGTCCCGCCCTACGAACTGTTCCGCAGGCATGGACGCGCGCAGGCAGACGGCGAACCGCCTGATGTAGGCATCCCCCGCCTCATGCCCCATGCTGTTGTTGATTCGGCGGAGATTATTCAGGTCAAAACTGCATACTCCCACATTCTCTGCCGCCGGTTCCGGATCATCCAGCAATTCTTCGCATTTATTCTTATTGGGAAGTCCGGTCGCCTTGTCCAAATACACCTTTTTCTGCAGCGCACGGTTCATCGCCGCAAAGCGCACCGCCTTGATAAATTCATATCCAATCAGAAGCATCAGAACAATAATATCAATCGTGATATATTTTTCAATTACCGTCAGCGAGGATGCCTTCCTCTGGGAATACGCCTCCGCCAGTCCCGTCGCCTCATCACAGATTTCAAAGAACCGCTCGCTCTTATCAATGATCTCTGTATTCTCATAGCCGACTTCTCGGACACGCAGGATTTCATAGTGAAGCGCGGCAAAGTACTCCTCCAACTCCTGCATCTTACTCTGAAACGCCCCGTCATCAAGGCGCACCAGACCCAGTTCGCCATTGCCATTTCGCAGACCGTCGACGAAGGCCTCAATATCCTGAATCATACCATCCTCCGGCTGACCGGAAATTTCCAATTTAATGATACGCTGTGTCTTTCCGCGCACCAGTCCCGCATAATTGACCACACGCGCCGTTCCCTGAATACTGGAGACAATTCCCATCATCACGATAATCAGTGCCGCCAGCACAACCGCCAGCACGCCGATGCAGATCTGTATTATGTTTGAAGTCTTTTTCTTCTTACTCTTATTCGCATTCTCGGAATCCATCGCTCCGTCCTCCCGTGAAAGCGTACTGAGTAGCAGTCACGCCCTTGGCCTCCAGATACTTCTGTACTTCG
>ERZ832317.4529-NODE-4529-length-13393-cov-4.530214_pt1 | contig 13393 bp, 9 predicted proteins | sample MGYA00519695_ERZ832317 | MGnify/ENA primary metagenome ERZ832317 (study PRJEB31850, sample SAMEA3708726) | human gut metagenome | biome: human gut; feature: human-associated habitat; material: faeces | place: China | collected 2014 ...
CCTTTTTATTTCATACTTATACAATACAAAGTCAATCTCAATTTAACCTCAACAAGGTTTGTTTTTTCATCCATGCAAGTTTATTCCTTCTTTTTAGATGAGAAATGTTCTTTTGCAAAATCCATATCCTGTACAAGTTCCAAAGTTCCCAGATAATTATTTTGGGTGTCTCTAACTGCGATGTATCGTACCAGCATACATTTACCGTTCTTTTCCATCCAAATCGGTACCTCGTCCAGTGTTCCTGTACGAAATTCCTCAATGATCCTGCGTACTTTGGTTTCCACTTTTGGTGGATGGCACGAAAATACTTCTCGGTCGATTGCCATTGCAGGTCGCTTAAAATCCTTTGGTCCCTCATTGAAGAAACGATTGATGTTATGAACATCAACAAATGTGATCTCCAACGGAATAGTGTTTAAAAGTGCTGTTAATTGTTCTACGGTCAGATGTCCACCTGGCATAATGATTTCTGAATCTGAAAAAGAGGCCTCCGATATTTTTTTATTGCTCTCTGCACCTTCCCAAATTTCAGCCTTTACACCAAGGCAATCGGCATAATCTTTTTGATCGTGATAAATACCGATCCACTCTTCCTCGGTAAAATTTGCAGCACAGTTTGGGAACAAGATATTGGCTTCTTTGTAAATCATTTCCTCAGCCCGCTGGACAACTGCCAACAATCTCTCGTACCATTTTTTGTCGTATTGTTTATCCTTTAACAACGCAGAAATCTCATCGCGAATCTCATCATCAACTGTCCACATAACATTAGATGGCCCGGATATTCCATATTGTACATTCAAATGAGGGTAAAGCAGATCGCCTTTTTTGGCATAATGTATTGAAATATCACGAAGAGACCCAAGCAGATCTTGCGTAACATCTCCAGCACAGGCAGCTGTTTTTATCTGATCCAGCAAGCCTGCCAACGCTTCATTTTCCTTGGTAAAGGTGTACAGCGGATGACCTTTTTGTTCTATCAATTTTTGTGTTTTCGTTGTGCGCTCTTCTCGGATCATCGCTGCATTTACTTCCCTTTCTGCATTAGCAATCTTTTCCTCGCGGGTTGCTCCATGAAACAATGCGGCATGGACATCGCATAATTTTTGTACCTCACTCAAAGGTGTTCCCTCTGCCAACATTTCCTGTTCCGCTTTCATGATTACAGTTGCATCGACATCTTGAAACTCGACTGCAAAATCCTTTCTTACTTTTTCTAAATCCTCCCCAGCGCCCAAACGCCTTAAATATTTTTTTAATGATTCTACTTGATTTCCCATACTAATTTACCTTCCTTTCTACAAACTCCAAATCAAATGCACATTGATGACATTCGATTTGCAAAAAAACACTATTTATTTTTTACACAACCCCAATTCTTTGCGTGTTGCAATTATCTCAGCAACGCTCTAGATTGCGCAACGATAGTCACTATATTAGCATTCCCTATTTTATACAATCCGATACCTCTATTTTTTTCATGTAGATCTTTAATATAAAACCATTCCCCTTTACGGTGCATAAAAAAATAATTTTATATAGTTTTTGCATTTCAGTGCATAAACTTGCCTAAAAAATGATATTTATGCTATAATTCTTGCATAATACACGGAGCAAACGCAAATAACATTTAAGAGGGGGTATGGCAAATGATCGATACACATCAACTCAAAAAAAGAGATTTATATTTGAATAAAATTTTAGCATTTCAAGATACCGAGCCGGTAAAAGTTGTTACCGGAATCCGTAGATGTGGCAAATCCAGTCTGCTTAAGCTAATGACCCTACATCTAAAGGAAAACGGCATTGCAGAGGACCAGATTCTCGAAATGAATTTTGAATCCTACGCTTTTAAAAACATGAACAGCGACTCTTTCTATCAGTATGTTCGGGAGCATATTATACCAAATAAACGAATGTACCTTTTCTTCGATGAGGTCCAACGCGTCCCAAAATGGGAAGATGCCATCAATTCTTTTCGGGTGGATTTCAACTGTGATATTTATGTCACTGGTTCCAACGCCTATATGCTTTCCTCCGAATATGCGACCTACCTGTCCGGCAGATGCGTAGAAATAAAAATGCTGCCTTTGTCTTTCTCTGAATTTCTCGCTTTTTATGATTTTGAAATCAAAGAAACAAAAAGTGCATTAGGCGGCACTCGTAAACAAGTCTTCGATCAAACAGGGGAACATTATGAGCTTCGCGAAGTATTTGATGCCTATATGCGGTTTGGCGGAATGCCCGGCATTGCCGATGTTGGACTGGATCAGGAAAAAGCATTGATATTGCTTGAAGGTATTTACTCTACTGTGATCATGAGAGATATATTGGAACGAGAAAATCGCAAAGGACAAAAAAGGATCACTGACCCTGTTCTCCTAAAAAAAATTGTAATGTTTCTTGCAGATAACATTGGCAGTAACATATCGGTCTCCTCTATCGGAAACACTCTTGTAAACGAAGGTTTGCTCGAAGACGGTCGCCAAAAAGGAACACCTAGTGCCCATACGGTACAGGCATATGTAAATGCACTTCTGGAATCTTATTTTTTCTATGACATCAAAAGATTTGATATTAAAGGTAAAGAATTTTTGCGGACCTTGGGAAAATATTATATCGTAGATATCGGACTTAGAAACTATTTGCTCGGTTTCAGAGACCGCGATAGCGGCCATGCAATAGAAAATGTGGTTTATTTTGAGCTGCTTCGACGCGGCTACGATGTCTCTATTGGTAAAATTGATAACTCTGAGGTGGATTTTATCGCAACGAATACTAACGACAAAATGTATGTTCAAGTCACTGAAGCCATGACAAGCGAAGATGTCCGCAAACGAGAACTGGCTCCACTCCAAAAGATCAGTGACAACTATGAGAAAATTGTTTTGTCCCTAGATCCCGGAATGGATTCCTCTTATGATGGTATCAAGTCCATTAATTTAATTGACTGGTTGATATCGGTATAATGGCTATATTGCGAAAGTTACTGCAATCTGAAAAAAAGCTATGTTATATTTATCTGTACATTTGATCCATTTGGCGAAGGACGACACATTTATACATTTTGCAATACCTGCCAAGAAAATACTTCATTGACTTTGAATGATGATGCCGTTAAGATAGTCTTAAACACAAAAGGGACTATTGATGATGTCAGTCCCGAAATGAAACGGATATTAGACTATATATCGAGGGCAAGGGTGCATCTGATACATTCACAAGAGAGCTTGAGAATACTGTGCAGTCCGTTCGCCAAAACGAAGATTGGAGGCGTGATTATATGACATTGCAACAGGAATACCAAGAACGTTTTCAAGAAGGCAAAGAAGAAGGCTGGCTCGAGGGCCGGCGCGAAGGCAAAATTGAGGGCAAGATTGAGCTTCTTGCACATGATTTCCATCTAACTGTGCCGGAGATTGCTGAAAAATTATTGCTCTCCGAAGACGAGGTACAGCGGATTCTTGATCATCTACAATAATTTTCCTTGTCTTTGAATGACAATCTCAACAAGACATCATTCTCTAAAAGCAACGGAACTATTGATGATATTCGTAACAAAATGTGGCGGATATTAGTCAGTATTGAATCAAATCAAAGAAAAAATCGGGGGAATTCATTGTATTCCCCCAACTTTATTGACCGCCAATTCTAGTTCTAGATCATGAAGCCCGAAATATGCCTTTTTTAAAAATTCCACCGGTACCCTTTCAACGACCTTCACGCTGGGGATGCCGTAAAACCACTGATAATATGCGTAAAACTCCCCAATCCAATTTGGTATAAAGCCCTGCAATACCCTATAATAAATTAAAGACAGGTTTGCTTGTATCCTATAAATTAAAGACAGGTTTTCACACTAACGACTGCTCAAAATCATACATTTTCGCTGTTTCTTTATTACGAAATTCATGCTTTTCATAATAGCCGAGCAACTCTCCGTCCTCATCCCGCAATGCCACCATATACACGTCTTTATTTTGCTTTTCATTGTAAAATGTATGGATCATATTGTGTTCTTTGCTGTCCGCAAACCAAGATACTATTTTACGGATCATTTCATTTGATTGCTCGTTGTGGCAGGCAAGCAGACTCTTTCCAACCAATTCCGCTCCACCACGATTTGCATAATTCTGCACTGCTGCCGGATTCATATACACGATCGTATGCTCTGTATCGCAGATTACTACTGCTGCACGATCTTGATCAATCACACTCTTAAACATTTGATGTAACATAGCAATATACCATCCTTCCTTTATAACATAATGCAATTCAGCCTACACCTGAAATTCGTTCATCGTGTTCTGCAGAACCTCCACGCTTTGCATTACCTTATTGATTTCTGTTGACATTTCTTCACTGGAGTAAGTGATCTGCCTTCACCGCCCAGCGCATCTTGGTTGACCGTGCCCGCGGATTTCTCGTACATTCCTGTGCCGTTGGACGGATCACATCCCTTGCATACTCTGCATAAATTCCTGCTTTATATCCCTGTTTCAAGGCTTTCTTAACAAGCTTGTCCTCACCGGAATGAAATGTTAAGATTGCTGCACGTCCACCCGGTTTCAATGCTCCCGGAAGCTTGTCCATAAATTCGTACAGCACTTCGAATTCATTATTGACATCAATACGAAGTGCCTGAAAAACTCGCTGACAAGTTTTTTTGACCGTTTCTTTGCGCTCCTTCTCCGGAATAAACTGCAGCGTCTCCTCGATCAATGCACGCAGCTTTGTCGTTGTGTCTATGTGTCCGCCTTTTCGGACAACATCGGTGATTGCCTTTGCGATTTCATCACAATACGGCTCGTCCGAATTTTCGTACAGCATCCCGGCAAGTTCATCTCGGCCAATTGTCTCCAAACGTTCTGCTGCGCTAATCCCTTTCTGCTGATTTAACCGCAGATCAAGTGGTCCATCCACCTTAAAGGAAAAGCCTCTTTTAGGGTTGTCGATTTGCATCGAAGACACTCCCAGATCTGCCAAAATAAAATCAAACCCACCGACTTCCTCTGCGATCTCATCAATTGTGCAAAAATTTTGCAGCTTGATTGTAAGCAGATCTTCTCCAAATCCAAGATCTTCCAATCGCTTTCGGGTCTTAGCAGATTCTTCCGGGTCTACATCTGTCGCATACATATGTCCCTGCCCCTGCAAACGCTCTAACATAGCTCTGGTATGTCCCCCATACCCTAACGTTGCATCGAAACCAATCTGTCCCGGCTTAATATCGAGGAACTGAAGGATCTCCTCCACCATGATAGAAATGTGCATTCCCGCCGGAGTATTTCCTTTATCTATCACGTGTTGTACCATATCCCCGTATTTTTCCGGCTGCAGCTCTTTATATTTCTCCTCAAACTTTTTAGGATATTTCCCCTTATACCGCACTCGTCTTTTGTGCGGTTTGTCCGCAGTCAGAGGTAGCAGCTTAAAGGAAAACGTAAATTCCGTCTCCTCAAAACGATACTGTGGTAACACCTCCGGACCACAACTATTTGAACCAATTCCATTCTGCGCATAATCAATACACAATATGGTACTGCCACTATCCTGCAACTCATAATTGTGTGCCGCTCGCGTAAGCTCTTCTGCTGAATAATGCGATACATTAAAAGAAAACGGTGTAGCGGACGCCACCACCAATCCCGGTAATGCTTGCCCATAGCTAACTTCTACATAGTCACAGTCATAATGGCTGCCATTTTCCTGCGGGAAAATATAATCCTCATGCATCGCTGTAACTGTGCTTTCATAACGCCCATGACTGCTGCCCCGATGCTTGTCGCGATAACTTTCCTGAGGTCCCATACCACTGTATACTACTTGTTCCAGCGCATGATCCAAACAGAGCCGTACGCCGAACCGTGGAAGCTCTAAGAAATCCGGATCTTTTTGAACAGCAAAATGTACCGCAATGCCTCCGGCCTCATCAATCTGCCACTCTATCTGCATGTCCAAGATCCGCTGTACGGTCGGAGCCAGCAGTGCCACATGGCTCTTAAGGCAAATTAAATGTTTCTGTTGCTCGACACGAGTTTCATACGCCCTTGTATAAGTTTCATGATAATGTGCCGCTTTCCAACGATGCTGTATCGTTCGGTCGTTGTCAGTCGGTGCGCGCCAAATCGTTACTTCCATAGGTCGATTTAAGTACTCCTTGCCGTTATACTGCAGGGAAGAAAACATTCCTGTTCTCTTGTCATAAACAAACCGAAAGACGCTAGCAGACAAAACAAGCTCCCTCGCATTCTCAGCTACGCATATATTTCCTATCCCTTTTTTCGAACTGTCTAAGCCGCTCTCACCAACAGATTTTCCTATCCCACTTTGCGAACTTTCCAAGCAGCCTTCGCCGACAGCTTTACTTGTCCCACTTTGCGGACTATCCAAGCAGCCTTCGCCGACAGCTTTACTTGTCCCACTTTGCGGACCAGAAAGAAGCCGTTTGACATACTGATTCACCGGTTCTGCGTTATTTACCGCGATCTCATCAAAGCCCATCACATGCCCTTTCTGCAATAGCGGCAGTTCTTTATTGAGCTGATAGATCAACTTAATATAAACCTTACCCTGTGTCGGAATCGCACCACTCGCTGATGTAGTACAATCTTCCGGCAGACAAACTCTACCATCGCAATGCGACTGCACCGATACCGGTTCCAACTCCCCAGACCGGATCAGCTCTCCATCGCAAGTCATCTCATATCGAATGGTAAGCATATCCCGCAGATCATCAAAATCCAGATAATTATGCAGGATCAACTCTCCACTGTCCGTATTACAGGACACAACACGAACCGGTCGATATACATTTTTATATTCCAGCAATCCCGTATGCGGTGTGCGATCCGGATAAACTAACCCATCGACACAGAAATTGTCATCGTGGATCGTCTCCCCGTGATCTCCTCCGTAATAATATCTATTTCCGTCATGGCGTACCGCATGGTCACACCATTCCCACACAAAACCTCCACACATGAGATCATTATCCTGAATCATCTGGAAATAATCCTCGAAATCTCCCGGTCCATTTCCCATGCTGTGCGAATATTCGACCAGCAAATACGGTTTACTGCCATCTTGTTCGAGATACTGCTTTATTTCTTCCAGAGACGGGTACATCCGGCTATAAAGATCCAGATTAGAATAATCGTATGTTTTATGATAATTACGATATCTTGCACTCTCATACTGCGTCAATCGGCTGTCATCAAAGGACTTCGTCCATGCCAATGCTTTCTCAAAGTTACATCCATAGGCACTTTCATTTCCCATAGACCAAATTACAACACAAGGACGATTCACGTCTCGATGCACCAAAAGACGGACACGATCTGCGATTGCCTGCTCCCACATCGGATCATCCGCAATTTTTTCACTCCAACGTCCGTTCCGCTGAAATTCATTGTCCACTTTTCGGTACAGCAAAAATGGTCCATGCGCTTCAATATCTGCCTCATCGATCACCATAAATCCATACTCATCACACAATTGATAAAACATTGGTGCGTTTGGATAATGACTGGTTCGAATCGCATTCACGTTGTGCTGCTTCATTAATATCAGATCCCGTTCCATCTGTTCCAATCCGATCACATAACCCGTCTCCGGGTCAGAATCATGGCGATTCACACCACGAAACTTAATGTTTTGTCCGTTCAAATAAATCACACAATCACGTATTTCTATCGTGCGGATACCGATCCGATCGACGATCGTCTCCTGCTCTGTCTCCAAGATCAACGTGTAAAGATACGGATTCTCTGTATTCCAAAACACCGGATTCTCAATGCAAAACTGCACTTGTGCTTTATACGGCATCGCCAGATTATCCAATGACATTTCCTGCTCTTTACCGCTTTCTGCCAAACCTGATTTTTGTCCTTTATTGGCTGACGAACGCAGGCTTCCCTCTGCGACGACCTGACCTTCCGCATTTTCAATACGTGCATATATCGGAAGATCCCCGCCTGCCAACAAACAATGCACATCTACCGCCGCTGCGGCTCCTTCTACGTGGGTAGTAATGCGGTAATCCCATATATGCCGCTGTGGACGTTTCAACAAATATACATCTCGAAAAATGCCACTCATCCGAAATTTATCCTGGTCCTCCAAATAAGAACCGTCACACCACTTTAATACAAGCACTCGCATTGTGTTTTCACCAGACTTCACATAGGACGTCACATCAAATTCACTTGTAGAATGCGATACTTGGCTGTATCCAACATAAGCACCATTCAGCCATACATAAAAGCAGCTATCTACCCCTTCAAAGTTAAGAAAAACTTCGGACGCATTCTGATCCACCTCATACTCAAATGTATGCTCGTACAAACCGCATGGATTCTCCTGTGGTACATAGGGTGGATCAAAAGGGAACGGGTAACGGACGTTTGTATACTGATGTCTGTCAAATCCTGCCATCTGCCACATTCCCGGCACATCGATCTGTCCACCTTCCTCAAATAGATCCCCGACACGACCCCAAGCCGTACCGGCAGCCACGTCTGTCAAACTCGTTTCTTCCGGCAGCAACGCCTCAAAATCTCCTATATCAGAAAAGAACCGGAACTTCCATTTACCATTTAACAATTGAAAACGATCCGATTCTTCTCTATGTTTCACCAATTGATCCATTCGAACAGATGCCGGAATATAATAGGCTCTTGCCGGCATCGTGTTCTCATGCAACATTGCTGTATTCTCAAAATATTGTGGTATGCTCATCAAGTTTCACTTCCCTTCTTCGTTGACATATTATGGTTACAATTCGATTCCTTTCAAAAGTGCTGCAAACGGACTGGCATCAGCATCCTCTTCATGATCTGCCTGAAATTCCTTAGGGATCTCATAGTCATCTTCTTCCTTTGGGACTTCGTCCTCTGTCAGCGCCTTCATGCTCAACGAAACGCGGTCTCCCTCTAACTTAATGATCTGCGCAGTAACCGTATCGCCCAGTTTGACAATCTCTTTTGGTGACTTAATAAACTTATTGGTAATCTGCGATATATGACATAAGCCGGTCAGATCCTCTCCAATCGTAATAAATATACCATAAGATTCGATGCGGTCCACCGTTCCGGTCACTACATCTCCCACCGTAAGCTGTTCAACTTTTTGGACATATTCTTTTGCCTTACGCTCTTTTTGAATTTCTTTCGCCGACAAGACCAATCTCTTTGCCTCTTTATCCACAGTAATGATTATTGCCTCCAATGTCATCCCCAAATAACCAGAGGTATCTTCTACGTAATTCAGCTCGATCTTGGAAGCTGGAATAAACGCACGTACCCCTTTCACATATCCAATAATTCCACCGGATGTCGTATCGGTGATCTTAACCTGAAATACTGTACGATTTTGATAATCTTCTTCCAATTCATCCCATATCATTAGGTTGTGCGCCGCCTTTTTGGACAGGATCACAACACCATTTTCATTCTCCGCATCAATGACCATCGCCTGAATGCGATCGCCTATATTGCAGTCATTTTTTATCGAAAATGCAGGATCATCACTGCATTCCTCAAGCGGAATGATTCCCTCCGTATAGTAATTCAGATCGACGGTAAGTTCTGTCTCTGAAATACCAATGACCTCTACCTCCAGCACATCACCTTCTTTGATCACCTGAAAAGATTGTTCTAACTCCGTTTCAAAATCTTTCATGCTTTCTGCCATCATTATCCTCCTTCTGTCTTTTCATTATAATATAGCCGTATAATAAAACCATCCATCCTTATATCGCATTCTCGCATCGCCATCATACTTTTTCACGATTGTCATAATATTATTCAGTCCAATACCATGATTTTCTTTATCAGATTTCGATGTCTGAATCATTCCATTAACGATTTTAACAGGTTTACTTATTCGATTACTAATACTAATGATGACGGTATCATTTTTATTTAATAATTTGATCTTGATCACCTTGTGCGCTGTTTCTTTCGCAGTCGCCTCTATCGCATTGTCCAACAAATTGGACAGCAAGATCACAACATCCTGATCGTCTAATTTAATCTCCGAAAAGTCCATGATATCAAATATTATTTTAATGCCTTTCTGTGTTGCCAAACGATACTTTTGATTTAAGACAACATTCACGATCGTATTATGGACATCAATAAAATCACTGCCTTGACAAAGGTCATTTGTCAATTTCTGTGCATATTCTTTTGCCTTCTCGTATTGTTGATTCGCCATCAACCCCTGAATGCAATGCAGCTGATTACTGTAATCATGCAATATCTTTTTGTGATATGTATTGGTAACATTTAGTTCCTGATACATTTTTAAGCGTTCCTGAGCCCGCGTCTGCTGCAGCTGAAGCAAACGCAATTTCCGCTCGCGGTCAGAAATATAACTAAGCAGCACAAACAACACACTGTCAACAACAATCATCCCTAAAGATATCCCGACATAACCGGCAAGCATCGTCCCATTTCCATAACTTGTCGTCAAAATAATCATGATGCATACTGTCATAAGTGGAAAAAGAAACAACATTATCCACTCTACTCTCTGCATTTCCATAACATGTTTTTTTCGTGACCATATATAACGGATCATCACGACAATCACCAAAGTAACCATCTTAAAAAGCAATGATATCATCACCTGAAACATTGGATTCTCTAATAGGTTTCGTCGAAACAATGCCTCAGAGATTACAATGCCTCCCCCATCAACCGCAATCATAATACCATAAAAAGCCAGATCTAACACTAAAACATGAACCAGCTTACATTGATAAAATATGACGGCAACCAGTATCACTGCAAGCACCTGTCCACCGCCCCTTATCAGGAGCGATTTTGAATAATATGTGGTGGCTGCACTTATCAAATACAAGCCCGCCAAAGATGCTACCTCAAGCATCTGCCAACGAATTTCTCTATGCTTACGTTGTAGGAAACTACTCAAAAACGCACTACATATTAACGCTTCAAATAGTACCAATATCACTCCTTGTATGTAATCTACCATAGTACACTACCCCTCGCTATCATATTCTATGTACTCAAAGAATTGATCTTTTACCTCTTGATATCTCGCTTTCGTAGCCGGCAAATCTTTGTGCGTTGTAAGATATACGCGATAACTACTGATCTTCTGGATATACTTCATATTCACCAAAAAACTCTGATGAATCCTAACAAAACCATATGGCTCCAATTGTTTCTGTGCCGTTGTAATATTATCATACAGTTCCAACACTTTATCCGCAAACACATAACATAATTTACGAGCCTTACTCTCCACATAAACCAATTGTGATAAATTAACGTTCTCCACTCCGGTAAGAAATTTAATGTTGAAAGACACATCCATATCGGAATATTGCTTCAAAAAGCTCCCTAAACATTCCGGCAGCAATTCCTCGATATCCTGCTTCATAATGTAGCGCATCGCACCATATTGATAGCCTCGCGGTGCAGCTTCCACAACTCCGGTAATAAATACTATCGTTACCTGATCGCTTCTGGAACGAATCATTTCTGCAGTTTCCATTCCATCCATCTCATCCATATCAACATCCAAAAAAACAATATCAAACGAGTGAGATCCATGAAATGCACCGCAAAGCTCCTCTCCGCTTTCAAACACCTGAATGTCGCACTGTTGATTCACATGGCACATATACTCAGAAATACTTCGGCGGATCCGTTCGCTCCATTGCAGATCATCGTCACATACTGCTATTTTAAGCTTCATCGATCTACCCCGGTTCCTTCCACGATCTGACGTGCAACATAGACACCACTTGCCGATGCATGCGACAAGGAATGGGTCACTCCACTGCCATCTCCAATAATATACAGTCCCTTATATTTTGTCTCCAGATTGTGATCCAATTCGACTTCCATATTGTAAAACTTCACCTCAACACCGTATAACAGTGTATCATCATTGGCAGTTCCCGGTGCAATCTTATCTAAGGCATAGATCATTTCAATAATCCCATCTAGAATGCGTTTCGGAAGTACCAAACTCAAATCACCCGGCGTTGCTGCCAATGTCGGCTCTACCAATCCCTCTGCAATACGCTTTGCGTTGCTTCGTCTTCCACGCACCAAGTCTCCAAAACGCTGTACGATCACGCCTCCACCCAGCATATTCGACAGTCTTGCAATGCTCTCGCCATATCCATTGCTGTCCTTGAACGGCTCTGAAAAATGCTTTGCGACCAGCAGCGCAAAGTTTGTATTGTCGGTCTGTTTATCCGCATCTTCATAACTATGTCCATTCACCGTAACAATGCCATTTGTATTTTCATTGACCACAATGCCATAAGGGTTCATACAAAACGTGCGCACACGATCTTCAAACTTCTCAGTGCGATATACGATCTTGCTCTCATAAAGTTCATCCGTTAAATGCGAGAAGATAACTGCCGGCAGTTCCACGCGCACACCAATATCTACACGATTGGACTTTGTGCTGATATCCAATTCATTACATACTTTTTCCATCCATTTGCTTCCACTGCGTCCTACGGAAATAATACATTTTGCGCAATCATAATCCGCATCATCACAACATACACGATATGCCTCGTCCTGTCGTTCTACACGATTTACTAACGTATCAAAGTAGAAATCCACTTTATCCTTTAAGAACGCATAGAGATTTTCTAATACAACATAATTGATATCTGTACCCAAATGTCGTACGGATGCATCCAACAAATTCAATTTATTTTGGAGACAAAGCTTCTTAAAATGTGTTCCTGCTGTAGAATACATTTTCGTGCCCTCGCCACCATACCGCATATTGATCTCATCCACATATTTCATTAATTCCGTTGCCTTTTGCTTGCCAACATATTCGTATAAAGTTCCACCAAAATCATTCGTAATATTATATTTACCATCGGAAAATGCACCAGCACCACCAAAACCACTCATGATAGAGCAGCTCTTACAATTAATACAACTCTTTATCTTATCACCATCGATCGGACAGTGACGTTTCTCCAACGCATGACCTGCCTCAAATACTGCCACTTTAAGATTGGGTGCTTTTTGCACCAGCTCATATGCTGAAAAAATGCCTCCCGGTCCTGCCCCCACAATAATCACATCATATTTATTACCCATATTTCACATCCTGCCTTTCCCATTTTCCATGCCGTATGCCTATCGCCAAAAAGCAAGCATATGCATCTATTCTATTATCCTTTCTTGGTGGGGAAAAGTCAATCACCTAAGACATAAAATCAAGGATTTCAGATATATTCTTCATATTGAATATGCAGATAATGCTTCTTGATTGCATAAACATTTTCTGCGTATTCTCTGCCATCTTCTCCCACAGATACAGACAAGATTCCTTCTAATATCACTTTGGTGATATCCTGTTCGCTCTGCTGATA
>ERZ832317.4537-NODE-4537-length-13366-cov-4.618661_pt1 | contig 13366 bp, 10 predicted proteins | sample MGYA00519695_ERZ832317 | MGnify/ENA primary metagenome ERZ832317 (study PRJEB31850, sample SAMEA3708726) | human gut metagenome | biome: human gut; feature: human-associated habitat; material: faeces | place: China | collected 2014 ...
CTACATGCGATTATTTTAAATACCAGTGCATATAATATTTTATAATGTATATGTCAAAACATAAAAATATCAGGACATGCCGAACACGAAAAATCCATTAAAATAATGGAAATACAGTGTACTCGGAGATTGGAGGAAATTATGAAACATTTTAAATTAAAAGACCCCGGAAGTGCCATTACTCATTTTATCGGTATGCTGATGGCAATGTTTGCCGCAACACCGCTGATTCTGCGTGCCATGCGCGCTCCGGATACCGTTCATGTCATTTCTTTAAGTATTTTTATTGTGAGCATGATTCTGCTGTATGCGGCAAGCACAACTTATCACACTTTTGATTTGTCTGAACGCACGAATAAAATTTTAAAGAAACTCGACCACTGCATGATTTTTGTACTGATTGCCGGTTCTTATACGCCAATCTGCCTGATTGTCCTGCATGGCCGCACAGGGCTTATGCTGCTGGCACTGGTCTGGAGCATTGCGATTCTCGGCATTATTTTTAAGCTTTGCTGGGTTACATGTCCGAAATGGGTTTCTTCTGTGTTATACATTGCCATGGGCTGGGTCTGTGTCCTTGCATTTACACAGATTTTAAATTCCCTGCCTGCTGCCGCATTTAACTGGCTGCTTGCGGGCGGTATTATTTATACGGTGGGCGGTATTATTTACGCATTAAAGCTTCCCATTTTTAACGCACATCACAAATACTTCGGTTCACACGAAATTTTTCATCTATTTGTTATGGCAGGCAGCATCTGCCATTTTATTATGATGTTTGAATATGTTGCGGTTCTTCCACTGGCTTAAAACAAAAAAGAATGATATACGTTTTTTGAGAATTCTCATAATTTCCGTATATCATTCTTTTTATTTTATTCCGCTGTTTATCTGAATTTTATTTCAGCTTTAAACCTCTACATGTCCGTTTACAACATTCCATGTTCCATACTGGTTATCTGCCGGTCCATTGTACGTCAAATCCAATGCACCGTTTCTGATATACCACCAGCCATAATCATTTAATTTTTCACCAATCATCACTGCCAGCAGGACGACTGCCATAACCACAAGCAGGACTTCCCTGTAATACAAAAAGAAATCAAACACATATCCATTGTAATTTTCAAAGACATCTGCCTGCGCATCTGTCAGTTTCCAGATTCTTAAATACGAAATCCACGGAATCACCATTGCAAATACCGCAATCATCCACGCGAATACACGCTTGTACCCCGGTACACTTTTATTTTTCATTATGCTTTCTCCTTTAAGTTTCTTATTGATTTATTATCCATGTTCCTTTTCTTTTCGTTTTATTATACCCGCCCGCAATCCCCTTTTACAAGTCCCACGCTGCATATTCCGTCTGTCTTTTTACAAATCTGCTTTCTCGTACAGGCAGCGTAACAAAAGGAGGCTTCCGACTGTTATGTCTGAAACCTCCCACAATCTATAATACAAGCGCCCGCGTACCTTTATCTACCCACTTAAATTCCATTCCTGCCATATGGCTGATTTTATTGCTTTGCTTTTTGTGTGAATTTTAAAGGCGCTTTATTTTCTTATCCTTTGCATACTAGTCTTCAAAATACGCCGCCGGGTCTACCGGTTCGCCGTCCTTTGTCAGCATAAAATACAGATTCGGGCCTTCTTCTACATAATATGCTGTCGGGTCGGATACTGTTCCCAAAAGCTGTCCTGCCACAACCGTGTCGCCTTTTTTTACCACCACATTATCTATCAGTCCATACGTTGTCACATAACCGTCACCGATTGCTACTGCCACGGTATTTCCCGTTTCTTCACTGTAAGTTACGGATTCCACAACGCCGTCTGCTGCCACACCGACATTGGTTCCCGCTTCTGCCGCAATACTGACTGCCGGATTACATTTATACATTCCAAGTGTTTTAAAATAAATGGTCGTATCCATGCTGTATTTTAAAACAATATCGCCGGTTACTGGCCACATCAGCGTATCACTTTCATCAAAAGAGTACGCCGCAGCCGGATTTGCCTTGGCAGAAGTCTTTGCCGCCTGCGCTTCCTGTGATTCCTGCGATTCCTCTGCCGTGTCTGTTCCTTGTGCTTCCTTACCGGTTGTGATATTTTCCTGCACGGCAGAAAGTCCTTCTGCCTTTGCACCGGCATTGGCAGCTTCCGCATCATCACTGCCGTCTGTCTTTTCCGGCACCTGTAAAATGTCAGAATATTCCTGTGTTACATCTTCTGTCCGAAGTGCTACATTATCCTGTCCAGATTCATTTAAGTTGACGATATTTTCCTGATTTTCTTTTCGTCCGGAATTGACCGCCACCGAATAAATTCCGTATCCAAGTGTCAGAATAATAGCAAATGATATGATTGTGCCAAAGACTTTTTCTTTATTCAGTTTGAATCCACTGTCTTTCATATGAACCTCCATTCCTTTTTCCGCCAGATATCTGACTGACCTTTGATGTTAATATGATTGCCAGTTTTCATCAAACTATACGTCTGATTACTGTGAAACAATGGTAATTCCACTGTAAAATGCCTTTAAAATCTGCTCGTAAGAACTGCCTTGTTTTGCCATAAAATCTGCGGTATAAAGGCTTACACCCATACCATCACCTAAGCCTTTTGTCGTAATTTTAATCTTGCCGTTACTGTTTTCAATCGTCATTGCCGCAGACGATAAACCCAGAATTTTTGCAAATTCCGTTCCGCTCATAATGACATTGCCTGCCTGTATTTTGGTCACATAACCGCTGTCGGTTTTCGACACAATCTGAATATCCTGAAATGGCGCTTCTTCGTGCAGCCCTGCCTGCTCATAGCCGCTTTTTATCTTTTTGACAAAGTCTTTATACGTAAATGTTTCTACCCTTAAATAATCTGTGCTTTTAATATCCTCCGGGCAGTCCACCGCCGCAAGATACGCATATTTTTCTTCTGAAATCTCACTCCCGGACAACGTCTTTCCGGCACTGACTGCTGTATATTTTGCCTCAATATATGCATTCTGATACATCAAAACACTGCTGCCGGTTGATGCCACACAGTCTGCAATCAACGCATAATTACTTTCATAATTTTCCTGCCATGATGCCTTCATCTGCTTTTCGGTGAAAAATTCCAGACCAAGGCTTGTACTGTCCGCCTGCATCGCCGCTCCCATCACCCGGTAAATATCGGTACGCACCATGACACTTTCCGCTTTTAATACTTCAATTTCCTGCGATTTGTCAAACCGTGCCGCAAGCACCATCACAATAAACTGATTCAAATCCACCGCCTGCGTGGCATTTTTATACTGTATAATGACTTTCCTGCCCTGTATTACGCTTTCCGACACATTCTGCTCAATTCTGCCTGTCACGGTGGCTGTTACGGCATACGGCACAAGCAGGTCTATGAGAATCACTGCTGTCAGTACGGCGGCTTTATTTCTTAAAAAAATTCTTGTCCGGTTCATCGCGTTTTCCATCTCTTTCCGTAAACCTTTTAAGGTCTGCTATAACAGTTTATGAAAGAAATCAAAAAAAATGTACAGACAACCGGGAAAGATTTACTTTTCCGGACTGCCTGCACAATTCCGTTTATAATCATTTTTATATCCGGTCACAGACCTGCATGATTTATCAACACTTCCATTTAGTTCATCGGAACGTGGACTTTCTTTAACTTCCAGATATCAGATACATATTCTTCAATCGTTCTGTCGGATGAGAACTTACCTGCATTGGCAACATTTAACATCACGGATTTCGCCCAGCCTGCGCTGTTCTTATAACGGGCATCAATCTGTTTCTGTGCTTCTGCATAAGAACGGAAATCTTTTAAGATGAAATAGGTATCTGCAAACTGTGTACACTGTGTATTGAGCAGTGAATTGTAAAGGTCACGGAACAGCTCAGGATCGTTCGGTGAATAGAATCCGTTGATCAGCTGCATCAGCACCTTGCGGATATCCTGATCCGTATTAAAGATCTGCATTGGATCATAGTCACGGTTTCTCTCATGTGCAATGACTTCATCGGAACTCATACCGAAAATAAATGCATTTTCTTTGCCGACTTCCTCTACGATCTCAACATTTGCACCATCCATCGTTCCGAGCGTCAGCGCACCGTTTAACATAAACTTCATATTACCGGTTCCGGATGCCTCTTTACTTGCAGTAGAAATCTGCTCACTGACGTCTGCTGCCGCAAAGATCCACTCTGCGATCGATACACGGTAGTCTTCAATAAATACAACTTTGATCTTGCCATTAATGCTTCTGTCATTGTTGATGACATCTGCAACATTGTTGATCAGCTTGATTGTAAGTTTGGCGTTCTTATAGCCCGCTGCTGCCTTTGCACCGAAAATAAAGGTTCTCGGATAGAAATCCATATCCGGGTGCTCTTTTAATTCATTGTACAGGTACATAACATGCAAAATGTTGAGCAACTGACGTTTGTATTCATGCAGACGTTTTACCTGCACATCAAAGATAGAACGTGGATCTACTTCGATACCATTATGCTCTTTGATATATTTTGCAAGGCGCAGCTTGTTCTGATATTTGATATTCATGAACTCCTGCTGTGCTTTCTTATCAGTTGCATAAATCGCCAGCTTTTCAATATGGGCAAGATTTGTGATCCAGTCATTTCCGATATGCTCACTTACCCAGTCTGCAAGCAATGGATCACCATGCATTAAGAATCTACGCTGCGTGATTCCGTTCGTCTTGTTGTTGAACTTCTGCGGGAATAACTCATAAAAATCATGAAGCTGCTCATTCTTTAAAATCTCTGTGTGGAGTTTTGCCACACCGTTTACAGAATATCCTGCTGCGATCGCAAGATGTGCCATCTTTACCTGACCATCATAAACGATTGCCATACGTGCAACTTTACCGTTATCTTCCGGAAACTCTGCCTGGATCTGTAAAATAAATCTGCGGTTGATCTCCTCAACGATCTGATAGATACGCGGAAGCAGCCTTGAGAATATCTCGATCGGCCATTTTTCAAGTGCCTCAGCCATGATCGTGTGGTTGGTGTATGCACAAGTCTTTGTTGTGATCTCCCATGCCTCATCCCAGCTCAATCCCTCTTCGTCAAGTAAAATACGCATAAGTTCTGCCACTGCAACAGTCGGATGTGTATCATTTAACTGGAATGTTACCTTCTCCGGCAGCTTGTGGATATCATCATGATGTTTTTTGTAACGTGCCAGCGCACGCTGTACACTTGCTGATACAAAGAAATACTGCTGTTTTAAACGAAGCTCTTTTCCTGCGATATGATTATCATTCGGATAAAGTACTTCCACTAAGTTGCGGGCAAGATTTTCCTGCTCTACTGCCTTGTGGTAATCTCCCTTGTCAAAGGAATCTAACTCAAAGCACTCCATCGGCTCTGCATCCCAGATCATTAAGGTATCTACCACATGATTGCCATAACCTACGATCGGCATATCATACGGTACCGCTAAAACAGACTGGTAATTTTCCTGTATAAAACGTGTTTTTCCCTCTTCTGTCACTTCTGCACGGACATAACCGCCGAATTTAACTTCATAGGAATACTCCGGACGGCGAAGTTCAAACGGATATCCATTCTTTAACCAGTTATCCGGCACTTCCACCTGAAAACCGTCTTTGATCTTCTGTTTGAACATTCCGTAACGGTAACGGATACCGCAGCCGTAAGCTGCGTATCCAAGTGTTGCCAGTGACTCCATAAAGCAGGCTGCAAGACGTCCGAGTCCGCCATTTCCAAGTGCCGGATCCGGCTCCTGATCCTCGATCTCATCTAAGTTCAGACCGATCTCCTCAAGTGCCTCTTTGACCTCTTTGTACATTTTTAAATTGATCATGTTGTTGCCAAGCGCACGACCCATTAAAAACTCCATGGACATGTAGTAAACCATCTTGGGATCCTGTTTGTCAAACGCTTTCTGTGTGGCAAGCCAGTCATCAATAATGACATCTTTTACCGTGTAGGAAACTGCCTGAAAAATCTCCTGCTGTGACGCCTCATCTAACGTTTTGCGGTAAAGATTCTTTACATTTTCTTTTACATCCTCAATAAACGCTTCTTTGTTGAAAACATTTTCCTTCATCTAGTTTTCTCCTTTTTTGACTCCGAGCAATACTTTTTCCCCATTGATGTTCCATTCTTTGCAGTAGATTCCGTTTTCTCCGGAGTCAAAAGAATCAGCTTCTGCTACAACCTCAGTACCTAAAACATCACCCATGATGTCATTTTCGTACTTATTAAAGATGTCGGCTACTTTTTCATCTGCATGATAGTAAATGGAAATTTTATCCATAACCTCAAATCCGGCTTCCTTACGCATGGTCTGGATCTTGCTGATCAGCTCACGGACAAATCCTTCCTCTACCAGTTCAAGTGTCAGGTTCGTATCAAGCACAACTGTTACCGTATTATCTCCTTCCGTCACATAACCTTCCATCTGTGTCATGGTGATTAAAAGATCTTCCTCAGATAATTTTACATCATCACTAACTGACGGAAGTGTAAGTACACCGTCTGCCTTTAATTCAGCCATTGCCTTGTTTCCGTCTAACTCTGCAAGTGCTTTCTGGATCTGTCCTAAGAACTTGCCATATTTCGGTCCGACAGTACGAAGCTGTGGTTTGAACGTATAACTTGTATATGCACTGACATCCTCTGTGAAGTTTACTTTCTTCACATTTAACTCATCCTCGATGATCTCCACAAAATATTCTGGCAGTACATTCGGTGCTTTGACATACATATTTCCGATTGGCTGACGATTCTTGATATTTGCAGAGTTACGGCACGCACGACCCATAACAACGATCTTTAAGACCTCATCCATATTTTTCTCTAAATCTTTGTCGATCCATGCATCATTGACAGCCGGGAAGTCGCACAGATGGATGCTCTCCGGTGCCTCTGTATTGATGGAACGCACCAGATTCTGATAAATCTCCTCTGTCATGAACGGGATCATCGGAGCAGCGGCCTTGCAGATCTCAACTAATGCTGTATAAAGTGTCATATATGCATTGATCTTATCCTGCTCCATGCCTTTTGCCCAGAAACGGTCACGGCTTCTTCTGACATACCAGTTACTCATATCATCCACGAACTCATCAAGTACCTTTGCAGCTTCCGGAATGCGGTAATTTGCAAGGTTCTCATCTGTTCCTTTGATCGCAGAATTCAGTTTGGATAACAGCCATTTATCCATAACGGATAATTTCTCATAATCTAAAGTATATTTCGTTGCATCAAACTGGTCGATGTTTGCATACAACACGAAGAATGCGTAAGTATTCCACAGAGTACCCATGAATTTGCGCTGTCCTTCCTGTACCAGCTTACCGCTGAAACGTTTCGGGATCCACGGTGCACTGCTTGTATAGAAATACCAGCGGATTGCATCTGCACCGTAAGTCTCTAATGCATCAAACGGATCTACTGCATTTCCTTTGGACTTACTCATCTTCTGTCCATTTTCATCCTGTACATGGCCAAGAACGATAACGTTCTCGTAAGGCGCTTTGTTAAATAACAGTGTAGATTCTGCCATCAGGGAGTAGAACCATCCTCTTGTCTGGTCAACTGCCTCAGAGATAAACTTCGCCGGGAACTGTTTTTCAAATACATCTTTGTTCTCAAATGGATAGTGATGCTGTGCAAATGGCATTGCTCCGGAATCGAACCAGCAGTCGATTACTTCCGGTACACGATGCATTTCTTTGCCACAGTCCGGGCATTTGAAGGTAACTGCATCAATATACGGACGATGAAGTTCTACCTTTGCATCCTCCGGATTTCCGCTTCTCTCTGCGAGTTCTGCGCGGCTTCCGATACACTCCTGGTGACCACACTCACACTCCCATACCGGAAGTGGTGTTCCCCAGTAACGGTTACGGGAAATACCCCAGTCCTGGATATTCTCAAGCCAGTCACCAAAACGTCCTTTTCCGATGGACTCCGGAATCCAGTTTACAGTGTTATTGTTGCGGATCAGGTCATCTTTGACTGCAGTCATCTTGATGAACCAGGATTCTCTTGCGTAGTAGATCAGTGGTGTGTCACATCTCCAGCAGTGTGGATATTCATGTTCAAACTTCGGCGCATCAAATAATAATCCTTTTTCATCGAGATCTTTTAATACCATAGGATCGGCTTTCTTTACAAAAATACCGGCATATGGTGTTTCTTTTGTAAGCTCACCTTTTCCATCTACAAGCTGTACAAATGGAAGGTCATATTTTCTTCCGACAGCGGCATCATCTTCACCGAATGCAGGTGCGATATGAACGATACCGGTACCATCTGTCATGGTTACATAGGTGTCACATACAATGTAATGCGCTTTTTTGTGCTGTTTTTCAATGATCTCTTTTGCACAGTCAAATAACGGCTCATACTCTTTGTACTCTAAATCGCTTCCTTTATAAGTCTCTAATACTTCGTATGCCTTTGTTCCCTCTGGCGCATCCTTGTCAGGCAGTTTGCCAAGTACCGTGTCAAGCAGTGCCTCTGCCATATAATAGGTATATCCGTCAACCGCTTTTACTTTGCAGTAAGTCTCTTCCGGGTTCACACAGAGTGCGACGTTAGACGGCAGTGTCCAAGGAGTTGTAGTCCATGCAAGGAAATATGCATCCTCTCCGATTACTTTAAAACGTGCAACTGCAGAGCGCTCTTTGACCGTCTTATAACCCTGTGCAACCTCCTGGGAAGATAACGGGGTACCGCAGCGCGGACAGTAAGGAACGATTTTAAATCCTTTGTATAAAAGGTTTTTGTTCCAGATTTCTTTTAATGCCCACCATTCGGACTCAATAAAATTGTCATCGTAAGTAACATATGGATTGTCCATATCAGCCCAGAAACCAACGGTCTTTGAGAAATCTTCCCACATTCCTTTGTATTTCCATACGGATTCCTTACATTTTTTGATGAAAGGCTCCATACCGTATTCTTCGATCTGCTCTTTTCCGTTTAAGCCAAGAAGTTTCTCAACCTCAAGTTCTACCGGGAGTCCATGTGTATCCCAGCCGGCTTTACGCGGAACGAATTTTCCTTTCATGGTCTGGTATCTCGGAATCATATCTTTGATCGTACGGGTCTCCACATGTCCGATGTGCGGCTTGCCGTTTGCAGTTGGCGGGCCGTCATAAAAGGTGTAGGTCTCTCCTTCCTTGCGGTGTTCCATGCTCTTCTTAAAGATGTCATTGTCATTCCAGAACTTCTCGATCTGTTTTTCTCTGTCTACGAAATTCAGATTCGCATCAACTTTCTTATACATTGTTAACCTCCATTGATTTAATAAAGAGTCGCTCGCGACTCTTTCGCGCCCGAGCGGTGCTGTTTACAGCAAACTTCTTCTCCGCGAAGTGCGCATCCCGCCCGGAGGGCTTTTTAATTCATAGGACGTAATTTCCTATGAATTAAAAAAACCCTCGTCCTGTATATAGGACGAGGGCTTAATTACTTCGTGATACCACCTGATATACAAATGTACACGGAACTGATAAACTCCGGATACACGTTCCCTGTAACGCAGGAAATGCGTCAGCGCTTACTCTGTCACGGAAAATCCCAGTCGTGATCTGCCTTGACCATTTCAGACTGCGGCTTGGAAGTGATTTTCATTCAGCAGATACTCGCACCGGTTTCCACCTGCTCCGGCTCTCTGTTGCTTTTCCTGATGAACTACTGTCTTCGTCATTGCCTTTTACCAAAAATCTAGTCTTTAGTATAGACTCGGAAAGTGAGAATGTCAAGAGGGCTTCATGCTTTTCACAGAGCACGTTTTTTCACATCTGCGATCACGTTTAAAAACCGCTCCTTCATCTGTGCCTCTAACAGTTTTACATCCATGTCACTGCCCGTACACGGTACAAATCCTCCAGCCATCGATGCGTGGCCGCCGCCATTGCCAATTCCTTTCAGTGCCTCCGCCACAATCTTTCCTGCATCGAGCATACTCTTTTCACTGCGCACGGAAAGTTTGATTCCGTCTGACTTTCTCGAATACACGACGGAAAATGACACTTCTTTTAAAGCAAGCATGAAATCGGATATATTTGCAATGACCGGACAATCCTTACCAGTATTGCAGAAACTGATGTCATCATATACTTCAATACTTGAAATCGCACTCGAATATGCCATCAGATCATCAAAACACAGATTACTGTTTTCTAACATATGGATGACCTCATAATCACATTCATCAAACATCCGGTAGAGCATCTCAATATCGAGTTTTGACACTCCACGGCTCAGATTATTGGTATCGATCCGTACACCGTATGTCAGAGTCGTGGCGATTCTTCTATCCATCGGGATATTATTTTCAAAGAAATACTGTGCAACGATCGTCGCACATGCTCCCACTTTCGGCCGGATGTCTTTAAACCGGTATGGAAACTTTTCATTTTCCGGATGATGATCGATGCAGATGATCTCGTCCCCCGTAATGTCAACGATGTTTGAATTACCCTTTTGTGCATCCACAAGGATCACTTCATCCTCATCTGTCAAAATGGTACTAAGATCCTCCACATTCAAAAGTTCGATCTCCATCAGTTCACGCAGCTTGTCGGTACTGTAACGGTCTATTTTTCCTTTATAACAGATCGTGGAAGAAATTCCATTGTGCTTTAACAGCTCCTGGATCCCAAGCGCACTCGCAATGGCATCCGGGTCAGGGAAATTATGCGTCTGGATATACACATGTTTTCGGTTGATCTGTTTTAGTAGTTCTTGTAATTTTGTCATATTAATCCTCTAAAATATGTTTCTGCCACCCGTTTTGTCACAAGTTCTGAAAATGACTGTATTTTATACTGTGCTTCCGGTACGATTCCAAAACCGTATGCGGCATGAATAAATCCAACGCCAGCTTTTCTGCTGGCATCATAATCTCCCTGGATATCACCCACATAGACCGCTTCGTCTAAATGATTCCGGTCTGCCAGAAGTCTGATATTATCACCTTTCTGTAAAAGATTATTTCCGTAACATTCGATATCGGAAAAATAATCCCAGAAATGATAATGATCCAAAAATGCCTCAATGTAACCTTTCTGGCAGTTGCTTACAATGTAAAGTTCATATGTCTTTTTTAATTCTTTGAATGTATCCTCAAGATCCGGATAAAGCACTCCGCCATGTTCTCTTAAATAATCGTTCTCGATCCTGCAGCACTCCGCTAAAAGTGTCTCCTGCTCTTTCTCAGAAATTTCCGGGAATAACAGTTTTGCGATCACATCCATGGTCTTTCCCATAACACCCTTGATATCGGTTTCTGTGAGTGCCTTATTTAACCTTCCATCCTGACGGATCGCTTCATTCCAGGATTCTGCCACATTGGCGGCTGAATCCCAAAGTGTGCCATCCATATCAAAAATAATTCCCTGTTTTTTCATATAAGTCCCCATTCCTGCGTGTAAAAAATCTCATTTTTCACACGATTCTGCTTCATTTATTTTAAATCGTAAACGCTGGCATATTTTTTTTCAAAATAACGCACCAATGGCTCTGCTGATACTTCTTTTCCACACACATTTGCAATCACTTCTTTTGGTGTGCGTGTGCTGCCATACCAGTGGATTTTTTCATTCAGCCATTTTGTGATTTCTTTGATTCTGCCCTCTTTTAAGATCTCATCTACCGGCCCTGACTCTTTTTCAAGCTCCTCTAAGTACATGCCGTCATAGATACTTCCTAACAGATAGCTTGGAAAATAGCCGAAGGAACCATCTGACCAGTGCATATCCTGTAAGATTCCCTCCGCATCATTTGCCGGAGTGATATCTAAATATTCCTTCATTTTCTGATTCCAGAGTTCCGGAAGTTTCGCAACCGGTACATTGTCACGAAAGATTGCCTTCTCCATTTCATAACGCAATATAATATGGAAGCAATAGGTCATCTCATCTGCCTCGGTACGGATCAGGCTGTTTCTGACATGATTGATCTCACGGTAAAACTCATCCAGCGAAATGTCCTTCATCTGCGGCATCAGCTCCTGCACTTTCTCATAGACAGGAATCCAGAAATTCTTATTGCGCCCTAAAATATTCTCATAAAAACGGGATTGGCTCTCATGCACGCCCATATAACGGCAGCTTCCTGCAGCCGTGTTGTCATATTCCGGATTGACATTCTGTTCAAAAATCGCATGACCACCCTCATGGATAGCCGAAAACATGGCAGAAATCGGATCATGTTCATAATAATGATTTGTCACCCGGACATCCTTGGAAGAAAAATTCAGTGTAAAAGGATGCTCTGTCTCTCCTACTGCACCGGCATCTTTGGAAAATCCGATGTAGGAAAGCAAAAGATCCTGCACTTTTCTCTGATCATCCGGATCAAAATAAACATGGAATTTTGTATCATCCGGCTGTTTTGCGGCAAGTATTTTTTTCACAAGCGGAATCAGCGCTTCCTTTAGTTCACCAAACAGACGGTCAATCGTTGCAGAATCCATTCCCTCTTCATATTTATCTAACAATACATCATAAACTTCTTTGCCCGGATCCGTGTAACCTGCCATTTCTTTGGTAAGTGCAATCATTTTCTCCAGATGCGGTGCAAAAATGGAAAAGTCAGATGCATTTTTTGCATCTTCCCATGCATTTCCGGATTCTGCCTGCTCACGGACCATCACTTCATAACGGTCTTTTGGAATCCGTCTGTCTTTTTCCATATCGCGCTGCATGCGTGTCACGATAAATTTCATGGTATCTGACAGCTGTGCAAATTCTTCCGGTGTCTTTAAGGTCTCTAACATGCCGTAAAGTTCATCCGAAGTCGACATCGCAAAGCTCTCGGTTGAAAAATAAGTCAGTGCATCGATATGTCCTGCCTGCCCCAGTTTTGGTGCACAGGTTCTCATGTCCCAGTAAAGAAGCGTATTGATATGTTCATATTTTTTCATTTTATCGAGATACTGCTCGAATTGTTCTAATGTTTTACTCATAGTCGTCCTCCATTTTCAGAACGACGCCGGTCTGGCGTGTTACATTCCGTTCTTTCTGTTCCATATTAACACAGGACACCTGACCTGTCACTTATTTTTAGTATAACCAAAAACACCACGAACATGCGATTTTGCATGTCCATGGTGTTTTTCATAACAATCAGTCTGCCCGTAGTGCGTGCAATCTGTTTTTTCATCGGAAACCCTGACGCAACTACTTATTTTACCTCTACTGTCCAGCCATATTTATCCGGCAGTCTGCCCCACTGGATTCCGGTTAAGGTATCATATAATTTCTGTGTCAGTTCACCGATCTTGAAATCGTTGATCGTTACAACATCATCTTTGTAGCGGAGTTCTCCGACAGGGGAGATAACTGCTGCAG
>ERZ832317.4539-NODE-4539-length-13364-cov-3.533398_pt1 | contig 13364 bp, 4 predicted proteins | sample MGYA00519695_ERZ832317 | MGnify/ENA primary metagenome ERZ832317 (study PRJEB31850, sample SAMEA3708726) | human gut metagenome | biome: human gut; feature: human-associated habitat; material: faeces | place: China | collected 2014 ...
CTAAACTTCCAAAACCGCATTATTCCTCTCACTTTTCGTAATGCTAACATCTGTATTCTCCGATATGATTCTGTATCCGCACTATCCCACCCACTTTTCGTAGGGCGAGGGGCTTGCCCCTCCCGTTGCACCGTAGTTATTGATTTTCTCAGCGTTTTTAATCTATCAATCATCAATAGCGGATTGCAATCAAATTTTCATTTTTATATATTAACTTGATTTTTGATAATTGCAATGATGTTTCGGGAGGGGCAAGCCCACTCCCCTACGAATATTCCTACAATTCATCACAACCGCATATAAACTGCAAACGCCAAACTTGGCTTATAAACACTTTGCCGGTTTCGCAAAATGTAGCAAATCGCAAACATTCTTGGCTCCCTTGCCAAAGGTGAGCTTCTGTTGCAGTGCGAAGCACTGCCAACTATTGAGGGATCGTTGCACCGATTACTGACATCCCCACAGCCTTCTCACAATCACAACTCGCCCCTCGCCAACCCTTCCAAAACCTCGCCCACAAGTAAGCCTCAACTAACCTATTTTTTACAAAAAAATTTTCAAAAACCTCTTGACAAACGCCGAAGTATAGGTTATAATAAAATCAACAAATCAGTAAGCGTTACTGATTTTGCTAATAACAATAAGAAAATAAAGATTTTGTCACTATGAAAGGATAGGTAATTTACTATGAAAAAGTGGGTATGTCCGGTATGCGGTTACGTTCATGAGGGAGATACACCTCCCGAGTTCTGCCCCCAGTGCAAGGTTCCCGGCAGCAAGTTCACAGAGCTTAAGGAAAACGATAAGCTTGTATTTGCAGACGAGCACAAGGTAGGCATTGCAAAGGCAGTTGAGGATGAAGAGATTCTTGCAGGCTTAAAGGCAAACTTCGAGGGCGAATGCACAGAGGTAGGTATGTATCTCGCTATGGCAAGAGCCGCTCACAGAGAAGGTTACCCCGAGGTAGGTCTTTACTACGAAAAGGCAGCTTGGGAAGAGGCTGAACACGCAGCAAAGTTCGCAGAGCTTTTAGGCGATGTTGTAAGCGCATCGACTAAGGAAAACCTCGAAAAGAGAGTTGCCGCAGAGCACGGCGCTACACAGGGCAAGCTCGACCTCGCTAAGAGAGCAAAGCAGTTAAATCTTGACGCTATCCACGATACAGTTCACGAGATGGCTAAGGACGAAGCAAGACACGGCAAGGCTTTCGAGGGTCTGCTGAACAGATACTTCAAGTAAGCGGCAATGTGCCGCACCAGATTCGCCGTTCCGGCTGTTTCAGCTCGGCTAAGGTTACGTTACCGGCGGATATTAACGTTATAATTATACAAATCGAGCCGTAAGCACCCTTGCTTACGGCTCAGTTTGTTCTTATAGTAAAAACGCATCTGATACACAAAAAAGAACACCGGTCGCCCGGTGTTCTCTTTTTTTTACTATCAGCTTATTTGGCTGTATTCACATTCGCATAAGTATAAGCGCTTGTATTTGCACCCTTATAAGACGCAATCCTTACCTTATACACGCTTCCGGCCCTGAGTCCGCCAATAGTGACAGTAGCATTCGTGCTGCCCTTTAACGTCTTTTTGACCCACTTGCCGCCTTTGTAAATTTCAACCTTATATCCGTCTGCACTGGCGTTTTTACCCCACTTAACGGTTATCGAGTTGCTTTTTGCCGATACAACCTTGATATCGGTTACCGGTGAAAGCACTGCAGTAACCGTAGTATAGCTGTAATCGCCGTACAGATTGTCCTTATACGCTCTTACCCTTACTTTATATGTGCTGTAAGGTGTAAGTCCGTCAAGTTCAGCCATTGCTGTCTTATTATCGGTTATGGTCTTTTCGACCCACTTACCGCCGATATAATATCCTACGTTATATCCGTCAGCGGTTGCATCCGCATTCCATATAACTACTGCCTTTGAGTCAACTGCGCTCTTTACCTTAAGACCGTCGACCTTTGTCGGAGCGGTAGTGATATAGATGTCGTCGAATGTACTCTGAAGCTCACCCTTATAAGCCTTTATTCTGACCTTGTAGGTTTTGTAGCCCTTAAGCGAGCCTATTGTAACGGTAGTTTTGTCATTGCCGACGAGCGACTTTTCGTTCCACTTACCGTCTGCATAGTACTGAACAGTATAACCGTCTGCACTTTCGTTCTTATCCCATTTAAGCGTAAACGAAGAAGATGTGACTGTCTGCGTAATACCCGTAACTTTTGACGGGAGCGTATCGATATAGCCGTATGTATACGGGCTGTAAAGGTCGCCCTTATATGCGCTTACCCTTACTTTATATCGTGTTCCTGCACAAAGTCCGTCTATAACCGCCGCTATATTATTGTTGCCGGTAACAGTCTTTGCAGACCACTGATTATCAATGTACCACTCTACCTTGTAGCCGTCCGCTCTGGTGTTTCTGTTCCAGCTTATTCTTACCGTTTCATCGGTAGCCTTCACCGCATTTATATTCCATACGGGAGAAGGAATGGTATCAACATAGAAACATCTGAACTTGCCGGTGAAGCTTCCTGCATAAGCCGCTATCCTTACCTTATATTTAAGGCCTGCCGAAAGCCCGCTCAGCTTTGCCACTCCTCTGTCGCCGTCCGTGCTGAAGCCGATCTGCTTCCACTGATTGCCGACATAGCATTCGACATAATATCCGTCAACACCGCTTATATTCTTCCAGCTTATATCGACTTCATTGTATGTCGTCTTTTCAACCGCTATTTCTTCCACATCGGGAATAGGCTTTACGGGAACACGGTTTCCGATATATGAATCCTTACATCTTGTGCATTCAAATACGCTGTAGCCTTCGTTGCGATAGTCAGGCTCAACTACTTTGATTACAACATAGTCGTGACCGAGAGGTTCGCCATACTCCGCTCCGCATATTTCACACTTTGCCTTTTCGGTGCAGGTAGCCTCTCCTCCGGAATGCTCACATTCGGTTATCGTAGCCGTTACAACGTCCGACTTCATCGAAACTCCCGCCGTTGTAGCATTGCTGTAGGTAAGACTGCAGTAGTACCTGCCCGTTGTGAGATTTTCGAGCGACAGCGTTTCGCCTGTAGCGCCCTCTATCACTGTTTCGTAGCCGTTTTCATCAATGGCGATCCACTGATAAGCAACTTTTGCGTCGACCTCGCCTGAATACCACGGCACTGCGCTTATTTGAAGTGACGGTATACCGTCGGGATAATAACCGTTGGTGTAATATACAGTATCAATCGGCTTGATTATCTGCATCGGACACACCCGTACCGTAAGACCGCTTGTCGATGACGCCGTTGCCTTATTAAGACTGTATATATCTATCCACTCTTTTGTTCCTCTGTCCTGTACCCAGAAGCCGTGATCGATATAATCGGCTATCACCTTATCACTGACCGTAGTTACGATTTCGGCAAACCCACCTGACGAAATGGATACATTACCGCCGTGTATAGTAAGGCAATTTATATTGTTTGCGGCCATTGTAACATTTCCGCCGTTTATGGTCACATTGCTGCCTGTTGCAAGCCCGTCAAATGTGACATCACCGCCCCGCACTATGAATGCGTCTTGATTCTCAAACGCTGTCACCGCACAACGTCCCGTAACCGTCAGCTTTGCCTTGCCGTTTATGATGATCGGACGTGAGAACGCTGTACGAACTGCGTACTTGAGCGTGAAGTTACCTTCGGTTATGACTAACTGACCGCCGTATCCGTTCTTGTTATAAAGCGGATATAAGGTACAGCCCTCGTTTTCGCTCTTCTGAGCGTCTTTCGCAGCCTCGTCAAGATCGTTATAATATCTGACATCGTCGCCCTTTGTTATCTTTGCATTGAACTTGCTCTCGCATATCTCGCAATATGTCGGCGTAGTAATATTACCTGCGGTTTCCTTGTCCGCTGTAGGATCGACCACCTGAGAATGATCACAGTCAACAAGGTCTATGCTTACAGTGTTCGACTTTATTTCATAGCCGTCATCGGTAGTAACTACGTAGTATATCTCAGCAACATCGCTGTCGCCTGCCTTATCAATTATTTCGTCTGCCGACAATTTAGCGTCCTTTACAAGTGCGCTTAAGCTGCTATAAATTATATCTCCGCTTACATAGGAGTTTATACCGTATCTCTTACTTACATACGAGTCGTTCAGGTTCGAGCCGTGAGCAAGAGCAAGGTTGAACTTCAGCGTGGGGTTTGCGTTGCTGTTGCGATACAGCTTGTTTATTTCTGTGCTAAGCGTTGCTTGTACTATCGGTGCCTTAGCAACGGTAACACCGCTTGCTTCCGACATCTCACGTTCTTTAAGCGTCAGCCATGCACCGCCCTCTGTTTTCTTATACGCATAGCCGTTGCCGAGAATATCTGTTATCTTGCCATCTTTTACCGTAATGTTATCATATTGTCCGCCGCTGAGCTTAACATCTCCGCCGTTTACGGTGAGATATGCGATTCTTGTGGCTTCTTCGGCAGTCAACCTGGAGCCCGGCTCGGCAATTACAGCGAAAATATTGGCGTTGCCTCTAAGTGTCAGCTTACCGCCATCGGCGACCTTTACTGTATTATACAAGATGGCGTTATCGCCATTTGCAATAAGTGTAACATCACCTGTAACAGGGAGGTAGTCTGTATCATAAACGGAAGACATCAGCATTGTTATTGTTGCACTTGCAACGCTGTTTGCCTTGGCAAACGCCTTTCCCAGATCTTCCTTAACAAAATATTCTGTCTTTTCCGCTCCGTTCTCGGTATAGCTTACGCTTGCAGCGATCAATGCATTGCAGTATATGCAACGGTTATCTCTGCCCACACCGTCCGGGTGGTCGCATCTTACTATTCTTACGTTATCGAAGTTTGACGAAGCGTTTGCTTTCAGAGCGCTGTACAGCTGAGAATCGACACAGCTGCCGCTCGCTAAAATTTGATAAAGATAAATTTCACTTGAGCAGTTTATATTAGCGATATTAGCATTCGTGATTCTTGCCAACTGTTTAAGCGGAACACCATCTTCTAAAATCAGCGTGTCAATTTTCAGCGTTTCAACATAGGAGGAGAAGTATGTGGCATTTAATTTCACATTCTGGCAAACTACGCTGACCTCTCCCGAGAAAGTAACAGTGCCGCCGTCCATGCTAAATCCATTTTCAACCCCAAAAGTACACTTACTGTCACTGCGTATAGTGATTTTGGTTCCGGATCCGTTAAAGCTATGGATATTGACACCAAAGCCGTTCATATCGACAGTAAGTACTCCGCCGTCTACGTTAATGTCAGTATTGCTATCGGAGAAAGCTCTGAGCATTTTCAGCGTACAGCCCTTGTTTTCGTTCTTTGCCGCAAACTCAAATGCTTCCGTAAGTTTTGCAAAGTATTTTACCGTTGTTTCGGTCTCACTCTTTACAGTGATTGCAGCGTATATCTTTGTGTTACACTCTCTGCACACGCCTGCTTCGGTATCAACGTCATCGTGTGCGCACTGATAACCGCATGTGCAATAGCCGTACTCGTCAAACACATGCTTGCTGTGGTCGATTACCGTAAGTGAATTATCGCTTTCCGAAACCTTGCTTGCGTCAAACAGCTCTCCGTCATCTATCGTAAACGCCTTGTTCTCGCCGAGCAGATCGTACAGTGTCTTGTTGCCGTCATGTACCTCAATATGGTGGAATTCGCCGCCGGTTAAATTAACCGTACAGCCCTCGCCTATATTGAATATCAAATCATAAACGCCGCTCTCAACAGTTACGTTGCTGTTCTTGAACGCAATACTTATATTTCCGCTTGCTCCTCCGACATAGCTGAGTCCACCGCCGTTTTGGGAATCCTTAAATACTACCGTACTGTCGGTTATCGTCATATCCGAAGAAATTAGAATAGAGCAACCGTTTAAGTCAAACGTGAAGTCAGCGCCATTTACATCTGCAAACGAGAAGACCTCATTAGTAGCGCAAACAGCCTTTATAACGCATCCTTTATAGTTAGTATCCTGCTGTGTTCTTTCCAGTGCGTTCTTTATGTTGTAGGTGTACTCTACGTCACCGTTCGTTTTTGCAATTTCAAAGTATACATAGTTTCCGCACTCACTGCACATGTACTTGCCGTTACCGGTATTTATAACCTTTTCTGCAGAGTTTTTGCAGGTAACAGTTTCAATCTCGACCTCGTTTGTGCGCACCTCATAGCCGTTATATTTTACTACGGTGTATACCTTTATCTTGCCGTCCTTGCCGACATAGTCCCATATTTCGCACTCATCAACAGATGTATTCCGATAATTATCACTTCGCTCGGTATATTCGTCTTCTAAATTGCCTCCGATATACAGCTTAAACGTTAATGAGTTGTTGTAGTTCACTTCAAAGCCGCTCGCCATATTGGCAGTCGCCGAGAACCTAACGTTGTTTTCCCCGTAACGGTATGCCTTTGTCTTATTGGCAGTCAGTTCCGCACTTAAGATCGGTGCCTTGGTTACTGTCACATACTCTGCAACCTGCTGTTCACGCTGTTCGATATTAAGCCAGAGTCCGGTCAGTAAAAACTTATATGCGTATCCGCTTGCAAGCAGATCCACTATCTTACCGCCGTTTACCGTAATGCTTGTATATCGTCCGCCGCTGAGCTGAACATCTCCGCCGGATACGGTGAGATTCGTAATCTCTACATTTTCTTCGACAGTTACCGTTGAGCCTGCCTCGGCAGTTACGCCCGAAACAATGCCGTCGCCTCTAATCGTCAGCTTACCGCCATCGGCGACATTTACTGTATTATTCAACTTGTTATTGGCTTTTGAAATAAGTGTAATATCGCCTGTAACGGTAACGCCCCGTGTAAGTTCGCTGTCTGTAATATCCTTATACAGCGTTACTGTAGCCGTACCTATCTCATTAGCCTTATCAAAAGCGTCATAAATATCACCGAACAGCTCTGTCTTTGCACTTCCGTCAACCGTATAGCTTACGCTTGCGGCAAACTCAGAGTTACAGTATTTGCATACGCCGTCATTAAAGGCATAACTGCCGTCCTCATTCTTATGCTCGCACTTTGTGACCAGATAATAGCTTACAGTTCCGTTTTCGGAGTCAAAATTATTTTTTTCGGCTATATCGCTGTATAATAAAGCCTTTGCTGTTTTCTCAGCAGTCGGATCTGTCGGATTGTCGTAGCTTATCACACGCACACCGCTTGCGATTACGTCCTTTAATTTAAACTGTCCGAGATCGACATTGCCGTAAGTACCTCCGCCTATAGTAAGCTTTGCGTCAGTTGCGTCTTCGCTTACAAATAAATTATCAGCACCCACATAACTGTCAGCATTGACGCCTTCGCTGACAGTTACGGTACCGCCTGATATAGCAATACTATCAAATCCGGTGCTTGAGCCCTCAGGTAATGTAAGAGATCCGCTCTTCACATTAACCTTGCATCTGATTTCCATATCGCCTTCAGCAATAACATCCGCACCGTCAATATTTATTCGCCCGCCGGAATTTTTACCGATAGTACCGTAATTATCAGCAGTAATTGTAAACTGACCGCTTGACAGTGTAACCTCACTATCAATCTTACCGCTTGTTACAAGAGTGAAAACACAGCCCTTGTTTTCAGCCTTATCGGCATATAATAAGCCTTCCTCAATGCTGTCAAAATATTCGTTAGTAGTACCGTCGGCTGATGTCACCTTTGCATAAAGCACAGCACCGCACGCACACTTTGTATTTGTTTCGGTGTATGTATGAGTATGTGCTACAACCATGACATTTGTAAGGTTTCCGCCGATCGTCTTCGCACTGCCGTCAACTATACTTTCGGGGAGATGTGTGACACTGTTTAAGGTCGCAAATGCATAACCCTTTGCAAGCAGAGTGTTTACAGGTGTGCTGTCGCTTTCCTCGCCGCAGATGGTGTTGTACCTTCCGCCGTATAAAACTACACCGCTTGCGTGTGCAATATAAACATTCTCAAATATGCCGCCGTATATTTCGACACACTTAGCACTGTTAATGACTAAATTGAGTACATCTGCGGCTGAACTGCCGCCGTCTGCAGTACCGTTTATAAGCGTACCGCCGTTTACACTAAAAGGTGCGTCTATGCATCCGTAGTAGGTGCTTTTCCTGCTGTCCTTAAGGTACAGCACACCACCGTTATTTACACTTATATCCGCCTCTCCGCCGAGTGAATATCCGTTCACATCGACAGTAACCGTTGTATTGCCGATATCTGCGTTCTGTGTGATCTCGCAGTGCTTATACAATGTCAGCGTACAGCCGCTGTTTACCTCCGATAATGCCGCAGTAAAAGCGTCGTCTATATTATCAAAATACTTCTCTGTTCCCGCACTCGAAATGCCCGCAGTAAGCTGATATTTGCAGGTAGAGCATACACCTGTTTTGCTGTCAACATCCGTATGACCGCACCGCTTACCGCAAATCGTACACTTGCCCGTTGTGCTGTCGTAACTGTGATCTTCATGTGATGCTATAAAAACAGTTGCAAGACCGTCTTTCAACAGTGTTTTTGAGCCGTCTATCGGCTCAGCATTGGGATACTTCATAAACATACGGTTCTCAGCCAACAAAGTCAGTATTTCTGCGTTTGCTCTGTCCCCGCCGCCGTTATAGCATATTTTTCTGAAAGATCCGCCGTGAAGAATTACGTTACTGCTTGCATCGTTTATATTGAGTGTTATGCCGATTGAACAATAGCAGTCAAATGTACCTGCACCTACCGACACAGTTCCCATAGCGCCGCAGTTTTCGTCAAATGTCAGCTTACCGCCGTTCGCTACATCGAAATCGCCATAAAAACTATTACTTTTTCCCGATCCCGTAACGGTTATATCTCCCGAAACAGTTAACGTACCTACATTGGCTTTCTCAGCGATCCACAGCGTGAACTTACCGCTGAGTGTTGTATAGCTGCCTGTATAATTCTTGTATACTTTTAATGTACAGCCGGTGTTTGCTTCACTGTCAGCCGCTTTAAAAGCCGCTTCCATCTCAGTTTCCTTATAAACAAAAGCTACAGCCCCGTCCTTTACGATAACAGCCGCATACTGATATCCACACTCGTTACACTTACCCGTTTCGCTGTCAACATCGCTGTGAGGGCAAACATATCCGCAGCCGCACTTGCCGTCAACATAGGTATGGCTGTGGTCTTTGACTGTCAGCGTTTCACTGCTTGATATTTCCTTAACGCTTGCATTGAAAAGAGTTCCGTCAGTCTTGAAGAAAGCCTTACCCTCGCCGAGCATATCATATAATGTCTTGCTGTCCCTTGCGTAAAGTCCGGCAGTATATGCACCGTCTTTCAGTATAACCGTACTCGAATCATATACATAGATCGAAGTGTCTAAAACTACATCGCCGTCTATTATAAGCGTACCGCCGGCGTATGAAGCGTCGTTTGTCGGATATACATTACAACCGAGCATAACCGGATTGCCGCTGTTTTTGATCGTAAGCTTTCCGTTTTTGCAAGGAGTAATACTCCGGATATTAAATTGGCGTCCGTTTAAGTCAATTGTAAGTTCTCCGTATAAGTCATACTGAGCGCTTGGTTTAGAATAATCCTTAAACAGCTTTATCGTGCCGCTTCCGTTGTATTCATTCAGTATAGAGTCAAGCCCATCAGCATCTAAATAAGATGATAAGTTTCCGTCTGCACTTGTATAGAGTGCGACAGACACAACCGCACCGCAGATTGAACAGATGCCGTTGTCCGTGTTTATATCACCGCCATGCTCGCAGGGCTTTCCGCACTTCTCGCACCTGCCTGTTCCACTGCCGTATTTGTGGTCAGCGTCAGTATGCTCTACAACAGTAAGCGCAACGGGTAAACCCTTACTTACAAATTCTTTATAAAGATCATGATACTCGCCACTTTCGTCATATTGCAGTGCCTGCCGGGTAACATCAAGAAGATTGCCTAATTTCAGTAATCCGGAACCATCTTGGCGCCAATATGTCAGCCCACCTATCTTCATTCCCGTAGCAAGCTTTACAGATGTCGTTGTAGTTCCGTCATCATTCACGGATGCCTTCACAGTCAAAGACGCTGTAGTTACTTTTGCACCATCGTTTACAGCAAGCCCTGCACCTGCCTCAACAAAAATTGTATCAAATTCTACATTTGCAACGCTGTCAATTATGAATGATCCGCCTTTGCGAACATACACCTGCGTAACATAACTGCCCGCTGTGCCGGTTAATGTAAGTGTGACGTCTTTGTTGACCCCAAGCTTGATATTGTTCAGCTTGTGACCGTTAAGGTCGATCATAACATTGTGTTTTACATCTATAGTATCTAAAATTGCAGTTGCCGATGCATCGCCGATATCCTGATAGATCTTAACATAGTTTCCGGTATCGGCAGTAATGCTGTCAAGGCAGTCTGCGAGCGTGTCATAGCCTGTCGGCGCACTGCCGTCTGTGCTGATTGTAGCAACAAGCTGATGCGCACACTCGTTACACTTACCCGTGTCAATATCAATATCGCTGTGATCACATAACGCTCCGCAGTTTGTGCATTTACCGTCGGAATAACCGTTTTCATGTGCACATTCTTTATATGTAAATGTAAATTTTTCTGTAACAGTTTCTGTGCTGTCACCGTCTGAATAGGTTATATCGCAATACAGAACATAATTTCCGGCAGGAATATTATCCGCAAGCTTGAATTCGCCGTTGCTTCCGGATACTGCCGCACCGAGCTCATCTGCACTGTATGCACTGTTCGTACTGTACCAGTTATAGCTTATGCTTTCACTGTCAACCGTATAGGTGCTTACAAGCTTGTAATTGTCCTTCTCTTCCTGCGAAGTGTTTGTATAGAAAACCGTTCTGTTTGTGTTGTCACCCTGTGTAACCTTGTTGAAACGGTTTGCATTCGACTTTACCTGAACGGTATTGGATACAATATCTCCGCACTTTATTGTAAGAGTATTATCAGTGTCGTATGTAACCGAAAACTCGGTATCGCAGACCATGCACACCCAGCCGTAATCGGTCTTGATTATGCTTGCTGATAAATCGGGTTCATCGCCGCCGAAACAGCCTCTTGCGTCTGCAAACTCTTCATCGCTCATATTCTTCAGAGTAATATCAAAGTAAACCGTACCCTTGAGCTTGGTATCAGTCTCGCCTTCAATTATTTCATACTCTTCCGTCTTGAATATTCCTGTCTGCTTTCCGAGTATTATACGGGGAGAAGTATCAGGCTTTATAACTACCGTCTTAGCGTCCGCTCCGCCAATCTCATAATAGCCGCTGTTATACTTGACCTCGCCTGTCACAGCACTTTCCTCAGCCTTGAAATCGGCAGAACCCCTTACTATTAATTCATCCATGTCTATTTCCAGCAAAGTTTGACCGATAGCGTATGAACCGCCCGTAGTGTAAACCGAGCCTGTACCGCTCATTATAAGGTTTACTTTGTAAATGCCATACTTAGTACCGTAAGCAGTGACCTTACCGCCGCTTATTTCGGCATCCATTCCGTCGCCGTTGTTTCCGCTGTAGTATATTCCGACTCTTGCTGCATTGCCTTCAGGCACAGTAATACTGCCGTTTTCGCTGACGAAATTTTGTCGAAATTACTGGTAAGCAATATTGCACTGTTTAACGTAGATTCATTAGCACAACCTACTGCAGTAAGACTGCCGTTGCCGTCAACAGTAATGCCACGGCTGACATTGACAGCCACACCCTCAAAAGATGCAGTTGTCGCATTTGCGTTCAGCACACCGTCATTATGTATTTCAAGCGAATTTGTCTTTACAGTACCTGTTGCGTTTACTGTACCGCCGTTCAGGATTATCGTTCCGCCGAGAGAGCGTGCCATACTGTCTGTAGAGCGGTTCTCTGCATTCAGCACACCGTCGCCGCTGATCGTCATTGTACCGTCACAGTTAGTAGTATCCGTATTTACGGCACTGAGAACGTATGTATCGCTGTCATCGGTGTTCGTCTGTACGATAGTGTTTTCACCGTTCAGCACTATTTTCGTACCGTCGGGGACTGTTACGACGCTCATCATATTCTCTTCTGTTGTCGCCTGAATGTTCACTCCGTCAAGCGTCAGCGTCTTTGTGTCATAATCCCAGCTCCAGCCGACACCGTTTTCGTCCGCCGTCTTTTCTCTGAAATCAAGCGGTGTCGTGATGACATTGCTCTCGCCGTCATGCGTATGCACCTCGCCCTCGGCAAATGCCGATAACGGTACAGCCGTCAGCGTCATTGCCGCAGACAGCACCGCACTTATGAGCCGTACAAATTTTTTCTTCATGTTTTTCCTCCTGTAGATTTACCCGTGCTTATGCCATGCACCTGCACTTATGCAGTGCCTCCTTCAGCTTTTCAAGCGGTATCGGCTTCTTGTGGAAATAGGTACAGCCAAGCCTGTATGACTGCGCCCCGAATCCCTCATCGTCCGACAGCCATATTACAGGCGTGTCCCTGTCGGCATTCTTCGCCGCAATAACGCCCTCCATACCGTCCGCTCCGTCGGCAAGCACGATTATAAGGTCAGCCGTCTTACACTCCGTCACAAAGCTCTCATACCTCTGACATACCCTGTAGGCAATTCTTCGATATGCTGCCGTTGCGATCTGTGTTATTTTCGCTTTCAGTATCTCCGCCTCGTTTGCGGTATCGTAAACGCAGATGAGCATACTTCTCCCCCTTATAATTTTATAATTATATCATAACTCATTCGCTTTTAATTTTCAACTTTTTGGCACGAACGGTTGTTATAACGGCGCAAACGGTCATAAATGCGGCACATAATACAAAAAACGGTGCCCTACAGACACCGGTCAAGTGAAATATATCGCCAAGCACTGCCTAAAACATTTTCCGCACCGACAAGGAGTTAATATTTTCGTGACTTTATCTGTACAACAGCACTGACACCAACCCTCCCAAAACCGCACTATCCCACCCGCATTCCGTACTGCAATCGTCTATATGCGTTGATATGCTTTCGCATCGGCACTATCCCTCTCGCTTTTCGTAGGGCGAGCGTCTGCGTGTGCTTGTACGGCTTCGTATCCGCACTATCCCTTGCTCAGCACCACGTCCTTGCCTCCCCTCGAAAAAGGGGAGGTGCTATCACCCGAAAAAATTCGTGCGACTACCGGAGGGATTGCTCCCCATCCGCACCATCAATGAGATTTTCCGCACTATCCCTTGCTCAGCACCACGTCCTTGCCTCCCCTCGAAAAAGGGGAGGTGCTATCACCCGAAAAAATTCGTGCGACTACCGGAGGGATTGCTCCCCATCCGCACCATCAATGAGATTTTCCGCACTATCCCTTGCTCAGCACCACGTCCTTGCCTCCCCTCGAAAAAGGGGAG
>ERZ832317.4541-NODE-4541-length-13359-cov-43.494185_pt1 | contig 13359 bp, 16 predicted proteins | sample MGYA00519695_ERZ832317 | MGnify/ENA primary metagenome ERZ832317 (study PRJEB31850, sample SAMEA3708726) | human gut metagenome | biome: human gut; feature: human-associated habitat; material: faeces | place: China | collected 2014 ...
TTTTTTGGTCAGTTTAAGCAGTAAATATTTTGTAATTATTTACAATAAATTTATTGTAATTTTTTACAATCTATGTTATTATATTAGTGTAAAGAAAGAGAGGAAATAATATGGAACGAAAATCATTAAGTTGTGTTTTAAATTTGTTAATTGAAAATGGCAAAGGAGATGATACTTATTATTTATTTGATAGCAATGATAATTTAATTGTTAAAAAAATGAGCGTTAAAACGATGTTAGGACAATTAGGATATTATGTTTTGTTATGTCAACCGGTGTTAAAAATTGTTGAAAAAAATATTATTTTATATTGTGAGGTATTTATCAATGATACTAAACGCTAACGCTATGCTATGTCTAGCATTATTAATTGTTATATTTATATATTTATTTGTTATGTAGGAGGGATAAAAATGACTTTATGGAGTAAATTAGATGAATTGCTTCACGAAACTATTGAACGTGAACAAATTCTAAGAATACAATTATTAGTTAATGGACATAAAATTACAACATTTTTAGAATATAATGAATTTATTTTTACTATTTCATTAGAAATTTTAAAATTAGACTTGACAGAAATTTTAAAATTAGACTCGACTAAATGTATTTTTATTGATAAAACTGTAGAGACTAAACAAGTGAAATCGGAAACACGATTTATACAAGTATTATTAAAAAAGGAGGTATTCGAATAATAAAATAAAAAGGATAGTTTTAACTATCCTTTTTCATTTACTCAATTCATTAACACGTTTTCTAATTTGTTGATACGTTGCATCATCACACCCAATATTTCTTTTTCTAGTTTCGTGACCATTTCCATACTTACCATTGATCACGTCTCTAGCAATTCTTTCAATATCCCATGTTTTAGAACTATTACCACTAGAATTACTAGAATAATCAAGCCATTTGCTAAAGCCATGTTTCTTCCAATTTCTAGCATTTAAATTCGTAATTTGAATACCATTTTCCCATTTAGGGCTACACTCACATACCTTACCATTACCAATATAGACACCAATATGTCCATTCATCCAAACAAACTCTCCTTTAGAAATTTTAGAAAAATCACTACTTTGTTTATAACAATAAGTATTCATTATTGTATTTGCGTTGACATCAGGATAAATATTTCCATATTTACCATTATAAGGATATCCCCATAAAGTACCCTTAATTAAGCCACTACAATCACATTGTAAATATTTTTTACCGGTTTTTCCAATTTGATAAGAATTCATAAATTTACCGAGTTTGTAAATTGTTGGTAATTTTTCATAAGTTAAAATTTTTGTAATAAAATCTTCTACATTCATCATTAATCACCTCTTTATTATTATACTAAATTATACTTGACTTTTAAATTGTAAAAAATTACAATATATATAGGAGGTTAATATTATGGTATATAAATCAAAAATAGCAAAAAGACAAAAAGATGATTTTGAGTATATTAGAAAATACGTTAAAAAAAATGATTTAAGAGGATTAGCAAGAGAAGTTCAAAAGAAAGCTAAACAAATTAATCAACGTTTGTACCGTATTGAAAAAGCGGGCTTATCTAAATCATCATACGCATATAGAAGAACAATAGAAGAAGAAGATAAACCAAGATACACAACTTCACTTAATAAATTAAATAAAATGTCACGTCAAGAATTAGTACAACAAGCATATAATATTCAATCTAAACTATCTTCAACAACGTCAACAATTAGAGGAACTAAAGATTTAAATGAAAGACGTATTTTTAAAGGTTTAGACGCTTTAAGAGAAGAAATAAATCGAACTAGAGACGATATAGAAATAGATGTACAAGATTTTAAAAAATTTTTAGAACAAGGTGGAGGAGAAATTTTAAATAATAAGTTTTATGATTCGACACAAGTTATTGAAGATTGGCAAGATAATATAAAAAAAGGAATTTCAACTGAGCAATTTGTTAATTCTTATAATGAATATGTAGAACATGAAGAAGATGCTTTTAATTATCAACAATTTCTTAATAAATTAAAATCAATCAAAGGATAAAAAAAAATGCAAAATGTTTTATGTCTTTATAATAATCATTATCAGCTTGAACATGCATATAACTTAAATGATTTTCCATTTAATAAATTGTGGAAACCTAAACGTGATATTAAAAATTATCTAGGACATTTAATGACATTTGATATTGAGACATCAACAGTTAATCAAAATGAGAAGCATGTAGGATTTATGTACCATTGGCAAATATGTCTTGATGGGTATGTTTGTTTTGGTAGAACGTGGCAAGAATTTATTTTGTTTATTAAAAAAACAATAGCTTTTACAAAAGCAAAAAGTAATAAAAAACTAGTATGTTATGTTCATAACTTATCATATGAATTTCATTTTATTTATAGGTTTTTTAAAATTACTGATGTATTTGCGGTTGACTCACATAAAGTTATCAAATGTATATTAGATGATTGTATAGAGTTACGTTGTTCTTATTTTTTGTCAAATATGAACTTGAAAAAATTCATTGAGAATACACCAGATGCTCACTATCAAAAAGGTGTTGGCGATTTAGATTACTCTAAAATTATAACATCTAATACACCTCTAACATTAAGAGAAAAAGGATACTGTTATAATGATGTTAGGGGATTGTATGAAGCTGTTTTATATCTATTAAATGATGATACATTGCAATCTATCCCTATAACGTCAACTGGTTATGTGCGTCGAGAATGTCGTAAAAATGTAAATAAAAATCCTAAAAATAGAGATATATTTTTAGAGAGTCAATTAACTGATGAACAATATCAACTTTGTAAAGATGCTTTTCGAGGTGGTAATACAGCATCAAATCGGTATCACACTAATATCATATTAGATAATGTATCTTCATATGATATGTCTAGCGCATACCCATACGTAATGATAAGTGAACAATATCCGACTGGTCCATTTATGGAAAAATTAATTGAGAGTGAAAAAGAGTTAGAAGACTATAATAATAAATATTGTACTATCGGTTATTATGCTTTTAAAAATATTGAGATTAAAAAAGGTGTTCCCATTCCTTATTTACCATTGGCTAAATGTTCTATAAAACAAGATTGTAAAGTATATAATGGTCGTATTTTAAAAGCTAAATTATTAAGAATTGCTTTAACAAATGTAGATTATGAAATAATAAAAAGACAATACGATATAGAAGAAATATATATTGAAAAATTTTATTTTGCTAGAAAAAAATATTTATCACAAGAATTAAGAAATACTGTACTTGAATATTTTGAATTAAAATCAAAATTAAAAGGTGTTAAAGGGCATGAGTATGAGTATATGAAGAGTAAGAATAAACTAAATTCTTTATACGGCATGATGGTAACAGCAATCGAAAGAGAAAAAATTTTATTCGACCCCGACATATTTGTTGATGGTTTAGGATTTGCTAAAGGAGAGAAGACAACATTAGAAAAGTATTACAAGTCTAGAAATTCTTTTTTGATTTATCAACAAGGTATATGGGTTACTTGCTATTGTAGAAAAAATTTACAACAAGCCATTGATAAAATAGGTCTTGATGTTGTGTATTGTGATACTGATAGTGTTAAATATTTAGGTGATTATGATTATGTTTTTGAAGAAATAAACAAGGAATGGTTACAAAAATGTAAAGACAATGATATAATTAATTCGATTAGTGTTACTAATTCACAAGAAAAAAACAAAACATATTATTTGGGGCTATATGATAAAGAAAAACCTTATCATAGGTTTATCACTCTAGGTGCTAAAAAATATGCGTTTGAGCAATTCAATGATAAGAATGAAATTGAAATTGGCATAACTGTAGCAGGTCTTAACAAAAAAACAGGTGCTAAAGAATTAAAGCAAAAAGGTGGGTTAGAATATTTTAGAAATTATGAAACATTTATAAATAGTGGAAGAACAACAGCTTATTATAATAATGATAAAATTCATTATATCAATGTCAATAATGAAAAGATATTAACAGCATCTAACATTGCACTTGTTAATACAACTTACACGATCGGTATAACTGATACAATGCTATCGATCATTGAGCAATGCTTTGAGGAGGAATAAACATGGAAGAATTAGTTAATTTATTTGTTAATAATGGAGTAGCTGTGGCTTGTGTTATTTATTTCATGTGGTACAACAATAACACATTAAAAGAATTCACTAACAAATTTAATGAACTACAAAGTCAAATTTTACTTTTACTAGAAAAAATTGATAGTCAAAAAACTGAAAAATAATACAATTATTATATTGTAATTTATTACAATATATGTTATATTAATTATAGGAGGTAAGAAGAAATGGTAACACTAATCAAACCAAAAGAATTAAGTGAGATTTTAGACGTTAGTTTAAAAACAGCTTATTCAAAATTGCATGATATAAATACTTTCAAGTTTTGGGAACTTATTATTATTAAAAAACATTATAATCTTAATTTTGATGATACTGTTAAATTAATTGAAAATTCACAAATATAATTACTTCCTAGTCACAAACAAAAAGAAAAAGGAGAAAAAAAACATGAAACATTTAACTTTACACATTAAAGACACAAATTTAGGAAAAATTCAAGCGTATGCGGCTGCTAAATCAAGTGAAAGCTATCCCGCAAAAGAATGTGTTGACACACAATTTAACATCAAGGGGTATGTATTAGCTGATACTGAAATCCAAGATGATGAAACGGGAGAAGTAACTCAAGGAACTTCATTATCAATCTTAACAACTGATGAACATATCATTGGAACAAATTCAACAACAATCATCAACAACTTAAAAGAATTAATTGACATGGTTAATGATGATGAAACATTAAAATTAGAAGATATTACTTGTAAAATCGCCGCAGGGAAAGCAAAAAGTGGAAATACATTCTATTCTTTGGATGTGGTTATTTAATGTCTTTATACTATAATGCATGGAAGGAAGTGGAAGAAAAAAACTACTTCCTTAATTTTTTCCTTTCAGGTCGTGGAACGGGTAAAAGTTATTCAATCTTACATGGTTTAGTTAAAAAAGCATTAGAAGAAAATAAACTATTTATCTATCTACGTAGAACTGATAAAGAATTGATAAAATCAACTTCATCACAATTAAATGAGTTTCAAGCGATAAGTGAAGATTTCGAAATCAATATAGAATGTAATAAAACTGATGATATGACATTGATACAAGTAATAGAAGATGATACTGTTAAAACGATAGGTGTTGCGGGAACACTTTCAACATTTGCTAATATGCGTGGTTTATCTTTTAGAGATTTTGATTATTTATTCTATGATGAATTCATATCAAAAAATAAAGTTCAAACGATTGTTGATAAAAACGCTGGGATGCTTTTCAAAGATTTAACTGAAACAATTTTAAGAAATAGACAAATTGATGAAAATGGTAATATATTAGAAAACAGTTTTAAAATTATTCTATGTGGTAATAGTAATAATTTAAATAATGATATACTCGAAACATGGAAGTTAATTGACATTTTTAGACAAATGCAAATCAATAATATTGATGATTACTATATAGAAGAACGTAGCATAGCTTTACATTTACCTCATAATGTAGGAATTTCAAAATTGAAAAAACAAACAGCTTTGTATAAATCACTTCCTGAAGATGATGAATATATTCAAATGTCAATCAATAATAAATTTGTAGATGATGATTTTTCATTTATCAAGCACTATGAACAAAAACATTTAGTTCCTATTTTTTCAATAGAAAATAAAATATTTATCTATTCAATCAAAGGAACTAAAATGATATATGTTAGTGATAGAAAAAATAAAGACAGTATTAATTATGATAAACTTACAGCTTTAAAAAGTGATTATGGTATGATGTTGAATTTTTGGTTTTCTAAAAAATTAATTAGGTATCAAAATTATTCTATAAAAGTTAAATTTAATAATTTATTTTAGTATTGTAATTTATGTTATAAAATTATATAATGATTACGAGGGGAACATATCGAAAACTTTGAAAAAAGTGAAAGTTCGCTAGAGATAGCTTTACCCTCTTTTTTTAGAAGAAAGGAGAAAAAATATGGCAATTAGAGACAAAATCTATAATCTTTTAGCTTTAGAAGATGAAACTGAAAGAGAAAATGTAGTTAATGAAATTGAACAAGCGCATAATGATTTAGAAAAAGAACGTGATGATTTTAAAATCAAATTTGAAACATCACAAGAAGAAAAAGAAAATATGCGTTTAGAAAATGAACGTCTAACAAATGATTTAAATATCTATAAAGATAGAGTTAGACTTTTAACGGGAACGGGAACAGTAGAGGGGGCTATCGTTCAACAATTACAAAAAGCTACTGAACCTGATAATGAAGAACCATTTTTCACATATGATAAAAAAGGAGATGAATATTAATGGCAGGAACTGTTAAAACAATGCCTAAAGCAAAAATTACGGGTTTAAAAGATGGTGTTACATTAGCAAATGATATTGCTAAAGCAGATCCCGTAGTTACACAAGCTTTGAATGGACAATTATTTACAAATGATAATTTTTCTTCATTAGGTGCTTTGATTACACAAGATGATAACTTAATGAACTCATTTTATCATACATTGATTGATAAAGTAGGTTTAACTTGGGTTGCATCAAATGAATTTTACAATAAACTAAAATTCTTGAAAAAAGATTATCTACAAACTGGTTCGATTGTAGAAGAAATTGCATATGATGCTATCGAAGCTATGCCATATAATCCTGAAGTTGATTGGCAAAAAGCTTTGAAAAACTTCCCATTTGTAACAGCGGAATTATTCCATAGATTAAATCGTGCGGATGTATATCCCGTAACAATTAACCAAATGAAATTGAAACAAGCGTTCTTTACACCTCAATCTTTTAGAGATTTTGTCGTTAGAGAACTAGAAAATTTAACTTCATCAAATGAAATGGATGAATTTGAATATTGTGTTCAAACAGCTAATCATTTAGCAACTAACGTGGCATATCCAATTGCTATTGGTGGAACTCTAGCTACAGTTGACGAATATAAGCATTTATTAGCAACTATCAATACGTATGCTGAAATTCTAACAATGCCATCAAGAACTTTCAATAAATTAGGGTTTAAACGTACTTCTAATATTGATAGATTGGTATTAGTAACAACTCCAGAAGTATTAGCACAATTAAATGTTAATGTTAATGCTCCTGCATACAATCTTGAATATGTTAAGATTTTAGCATCAAGAACAATTACAGTACCTGAAATGCCTGAAAACTGTGTGGCAATGTTGGTTGATGAAAGAGCATTCCAAATTTATGATATTGTGTATGCTACTGACTACAATCATAATGGAATTACACGTGCTGATAACTATTTCTTACACGTTCAACAAATCTTTAGTACATCGCCTGCATTTAACTGTATCAAGTTTGAAACTGTTGAAAGTGTTACAGCTCCCGTATTAGGCGATTTCAATATGGTTGATGAGACCGAACTTGTAAAAGGTCAAACATATCAAGTATCTTGTGCGGTTACAAGTGGATACTCAAAAGTTACTTATACTGTTGAAGATGCAACTGACGAAAACACACAAATTACAACATATGGTCTACTTTATGTAGGACAAAACGAAAAAGCTACTGAAATCAAAGTAACAGCAACCGCTATTGATAATGTGACAAAACAAGCAACTTATAAAATCAAAGGAAATAGCTAATGTCTAATTATTACACTTTAGAATTATTTAAAAATGTAGACGTCCAACGGCACAATGAAAATGTCCGTTGGTTTTCTACATCACAAGAACAATATGCTTATTTTGTTTCACATTTATATAGAAGAATTGAAAATAATACTCCAATAAAAAATAAAAACCAATTTTTAGTAGAAATCAATGTAGAAGACGCTCGAACAATTCCATATGCTTGTTTTTTTAATTCAAATAATAAAAAAATCTATTGCTTTATTACTGATGTACAATATTTAAATGAAAGCACAACAATTTTAAGTTATGAAATTGACCCAATTCAAACATATATGTTTGAAATGAAAATTGGTAAATCATTTGTTGAAAGAGAACACGTTACAAATGATACGGTAGGAGCACATACGATTGATGAGGGGCTATATACAAATGAATTGATTTTAAATCATAGGGATGTTGTTAGCGAAATGAGTTCTGATATGCTATATATTATCAATACTACAGTATCACCAACGGGTGAGCAAGCTTCTATTGGTGGTCAATACGGTGGCATCATTCAAGGTGGGAAATGGTTCGCCTATGCTGATAGTGACAGTTTTAAAGATGCTGTAACAAATATTAATAACGCAGGTAAAAGCGACGGTATTATCTCTATATTTATGCTTCCTAAAGATTTAATTGTCTATAATACTAATACGCATGAAGTTGCTAACGGTTTAAAATTTGCACCTAAACAACTAACTTATTCAAAGATTTCAAGTTTAAATGGATACAAACCAAAAAATAAGAAATTGCTATGTTATCCTTATAATGTTGTAAGAATTGGAAATAATGGTAATGACATTAAGGAGCTTAAACCTGAGCGATTTGGAAGTAATTTATCTTTTAAGCTTTTTAGAAATCCGGTGGGTACTGTTAATTATGCAATGTTGCCAAATGATTATAACGGTTTTTCTTATGATTACCGCTATATGATTACAAGTCAACCATTTCCAAGTTGTCAATGGGTCAATGATCCTTATGCTGATTGGTTAAATGCTAACTCAACTAGTAACTCTATAGGAGTGCTAACGTCAATGGTTAGCGGAGCAACTACAGGGGCAATTGGTGGTAGTATTATTCCGGGAATAGGAACTGTAGGAGGTGCTTTAGTTGGTGGAATGACTAGTGGTTTAGCTAGTGCTATTAACAGCTTTTCACAAGCTTCACAAAAAATGAGTGAACCACAAAGTGCTATAGGTTCAATCAATGCAAACAACATTTTAAGCGTTGAAAGTTTAAATAGATTTTCAATAGATCAATTAACAGTAACAAAAGAAATTGCTCAAAGCATTGATGATTTTTTCACTTGCTATGGATATAAAGTTAATACGTTCAAAGTTCCAAATTTAACGACACATTCACTATTTAATTATGTTAAGTTAGGCGAATGTAATATAACGGGAAATATTCCTAGTATTTATCTTGATAAAATCATTTCAAGATTTCAAAATGGAATTACATTATGGCATAGTTCATTTGAAGCTCAAAGAAGTAAACTTTATGAAAATGAGGTAGTTGTAAATGCCGTGGATTAGTAAAGATAGTTATTTAAGTCAAAGCGAAATGGAAAATAATGCAACTATTATTATTCAATACTATAGAAGTCTAGGAATTAATGACAATAGCATTGCTGGAATGTTGGGAAATATGCAAGCTGAGTCAACGCTTTCGCCTATACTTACTGAAAGAGGTGGAGGCGGGGGGTACGGTCTTGTTCAATGGACTCCTAAAAGCGATTTAACAAATGCTTGTGATAGTTATAATTTGCATCCATATACAAGTGGTGATGTTCAAATTGAAGTTATTAGACGTGAAGTCTTGAACACTCCACCCATTAAACAATGGTATAGTTCAAGCGCTTTTATAACAAGGTATTATCCTAGTGGTGCTACTAGTGATATGATAGGAATAACAGGACAAGAATTTCTAGACAATACTAGAAATTTTACGGCTGATAAATTAGCGGTATGCTTCATGGCTTGTTATGAAAGACCAAGCTATGACCCTGGAACAAATCATAGCGCAAGTAGACAACAATATGCTTTAAATTGGCTTAAATTTATGGGTGGTGTACCACCAACACCTATACCGAATACTACCAAAAAAAGAAATAAATTTCCTATATGGGTTTTACCTAGATTTTTGAGAGGAGGTTTCTAAATGGATAAAATTAATATGTTTCCTATTTATTTGAATAATAAACAAATAAATTTACTAAAAGGAAAAGTTAATAATATTGATAACTATTATAGATACATTACACAATTTACTGAAAATGTTCTTTCTATTTTTGAATGGGAAAATCTACCAAAAGAAATACCTAACTATATTTTAGAAGAATATCTAATGAGATATGGTTGTATATGTTTGTATCAAAAAGATTTTATTGATACTGTTTCACATGAAACATATAAAAAATGGTTAGTTAGACCATACACGATTATTAGATATAATGATTATTGGCAACCTATTGAAATTCAAACTATTTCTATTACAAGCGAAAGCGATACATTATTTAGTGATAATTTTACTTTTTGTTATAATAATAAAAGTGGAGTTCCTACTTTCAGTTATGCTATTTGGTTCGCTAATAAAATGAATGAGATTGAAACAAGTATTAATATAGCTGTCAAACAACTACGTAGTCCATATCTCTTTGAGGGTACTCAAGCAAGCAAAAAAGCTTTTGATGATCTATTTAGAAGAATTGAAAAAGGCGATACTCATTATTATGTTATTAGCGATAACTTCTTCAATGAACGTGGAGCTGTTAAACATGATTTATTAAATACTAACGCAGTGCAGCGTATCGAAAGTCTTTATATGCTAAAAGAGAAGTATATGCAAGAATGGTATACATTAATAGGTGCACATACTAATTTAAATAATAAAAATGAAAGATTAACTGAAAATGAAAGTCTAGGATATAATGAAATTGGAAACTTTAATATTGCGGGAATGTTACAAATGCGCAAAAGCTTTTGTCGTGATTGTAGAAATAAATTTGGGTTAGATATTGACGTTCATTTCTCTAGATTGATTAGAGATAAAATTCAAAAAGAAACCGGGTTAAGTGAAAATGATTTTCTTGAATATTATGGAGGTAACACTTATGTTAACAATTGAAAAAATGTTAAAAAGTGGTCATAATAACAACAATAGAAATACATGGAATTATCAAGAAGTAATAAAAAACAACAAGCAACGGATCTTTATTTATGATTACCCAATTTTAGAAGAATTTAAAGAAGATTTTGAAAATCATTTTTGTGCTCATTTCTATAAAAGAGAATTCGCATTTACACCTGGGGAATTTTGTTATTATTTAAGTGAAAAACTTAATAATATTTTCCCTTATTATAATGAAGTTTTTAAAAAAATTGGCAATTATGATTTACTTTTTGGAAATGGTAAAGAAACATTTACAAAGAATAAAACTGGGAATTACAATGAAAATGAAAATGGCACGGGAATTAGTACTGTTGATACTAATAGAATGATTAATAATAAAAATAGAGATTTTCCTACTAGTGCCATTAGTGATATAGATAAGTATTTAACTGATACACAATTAAGTACAAGTGACGATTTAACAAAAAGTGAAGCAAGTAATAAAAACGAAAAAACAAATGTAAGCAATGAAAATGAGACATATATAAGAGAAAATAATATCAATATTAATTTACATGATTATTTAATGAAATATAGAAGTGAAATAGATACAATATATAAAGATTTGTATATTAAATTTGATGAACTATTTTTAATGGTTTTATAAAAGGAGTGAAATATATGAAAAAAACAACATTTAATACAATTAAGAATATTACTAAATTTGATTTCCCTTGTATTTCTCAATTTGATTTAGATTTGATATACGAAACTAACGATATTGAATTTTTATGTAAAGTATTAGAAAAATTAAATGAAATTATTGACAGTCAAAATTTAATTGTTGAAGATTTTAACAAAATTGTGAAATTTGTTAATGAAAAAATTGAAGAATATACAAAAGAAGTTTTAGAGAAGTGGCTTTATGATGGCACTTTAGAAAATTTGATATTAGCATTAGGAAATGTAGTTAAATATGTTGACACAGTAAAAATAATGAAAACTTTACCTAATTTAGTTAATGGAATGACAATTCAAACTAAAGGATTTGAAGAAATTGGAGATGGACATGATAGCACATATATTATAACTAACATTAAATATGAAGATGGTGTCTATATTTCATTATTAAATGATCTATATGCGAGACCGATTAATTTTACAAAAGATGAATTAGATATATCTAGTATATTTGGTTCTAATGTAACTGATGAAATTAACAATATTTTAAAAAATGTTAGAGGTATATATTTTAGAAATTTAACTTATAATTCAGTTAATCTTACTATTCCTACTAATTTACATTTAATACATGGGAATAAATCAATAATTAATATTGATAACATTGATTTTGGAACAATTGGCAGGTCTACTACTCATGTTGAAAATATTAATTTTTTTCCAAAAAATAATAATACTTCTATCTTATTTAAGGGACATACAACCTATACTATTTTTAATAACATAGTTGCAAGATATTATAATACAGTATTTAATTTGTCACGATCATGGGGTTGCTCTATATTAAACTCACATTTTTGGAATAATAACACTGTTGGAGATTTCATTAATGATGAAAACAATTGTCTAATTATTAATAATTGTCATTTTTATGATGCTGATAGTGGGCTAATATTAACACAAGGTAGAGATATTTCAATTACCGGATGTATTTTCGAACGTTGTGAAGTAGGGGTGTCTTTATCAGGTTCACCTTACAACTTAAATATATCGAATAACTATTTTGAAGCGGTTAGTAATGTTCTTAATATAGGAAAAGCTAATTATGAATTATTAATGACATTTAATAATAACTATATTCTTGGTAGACCAACAGGAGTGGATGGAAATATAGTCAATATGGAAATGACTTCAAAAGTCCCATCGACGTTAGGTAACTGTTTTTTCAATAGTAATTTTATTATTGTTAGTAATACTACAGCTAAACTGTTTAAATATAATAATGCAAATATTGAGAATAATATATATGCTAATACTGTTTTACACTTAAATGACAACACATTCAAAAACTTACCATATAATACTTATTTCGATTTATTTTCATATAGTGGACATGTATTTTTAATAGATAATCGTTTTAATATAAAAAGTGATATTCCTTTATTCAAAAAAGATAAAGTACAAATTTTTGCATCAAATGTAGGAAAACTATTTTATCCATTAAATAATAATAATAATCAACTTTATAAAATAAAAGGAACATTAACTACTAATACTTTAGAATTATCTCGAATATATACACCTTATGTTTATGCTGATAATATTGCATATGCAAAATATAGTGGAGATAGTAATATCTATCCAATTATATGTCATATTACTTCAAGTGGACTAACTTTTGATACTGATACTAGTAAAACTCTATCAAATATCTATATTGAATTAGAGTATTATATATATTAAGTAATGAAAAAAAGTAATTAAATAAAAGGTAACATTAGTTACCTTTTTTTATTATATCTACTAATATAAT
>ERZ832317.4543-NODE-4543-length-13352-cov-4.224111_pt1 | contig 13352 bp, 18 predicted proteins | sample MGYA00519695_ERZ832317 | MGnify/ENA primary metagenome ERZ832317 (study PRJEB31850, sample SAMEA3708726) | human gut metagenome | biome: human gut; feature: human-associated habitat; material: faeces | place: China | collected 2014 ...
TGATATTTATTGTGACTTATATCGAGGTGACAGGAAAATATGCGGGGGGGATGGATCACAGATCTCGGTCTTAACTCAGCTTGCTTTATCGAAGCGTATAGAATTGACTATGATGAAGACGGCGACGAGTATCTTGTACTGCATCTTGCATAGAGTAGTAAAACTTAAAAGAAAAGGGTGATCACATGACATTACGAAAGTTGTTTGAAATGTGTACTAATTGCAATGCTAGGAAGTCCTTCAAGGTTATAATTAACGGTAAAGTTGAAATATTACCGATGCTGGACGGTGTAGAAAAATACGGGGAATATGAGGTGTATAATTTCGGCGTTCATGGTAGAATAATAACAGTAGTTTTGATGGAAAAAAGGAGTGAACATATATGACATTACGGGATGTTTTATTAGCTTGTGGTAACTTAAAGAACCGTTCATTAGTGATCATCACCGACGAACACGGCGAAGTCTATTCAAACACGGTCGAGGGCTGTTTTGAACACAACCCGACCTACATGAAAATGGAAGTTAGCTTCTTCAAAGTGTTCTATTGTAAGAACGGCGACAAAATCATCTGTCTAATTTAAAAAGAGGGCTATAAGCCCTCTTTTTTTATTTAAATCAGAATTGGCTGATAAGTGATTGTGGCAGGAGCCGTAGCGAAAGACCAATGTCCACCCGCAGGAACAAAGAACGTGTTCACATCACCAATTGGATCAGAAGTGATATTATCATTCACATAGATTCCAGTGCCGCCCGTCTGATACACGATTGCCGGATACCTGTCACTTATTTTAATCGCCTTACCGGGTGTCAGCGTAGAAGGCTTGACGTGCTGTTTTTGTAAACATTTCGGTCTGTTGATAACATGTGCATCCAGTTCATTGTATATTTTTAATGAACAGGTTCTGGGATTGATCGCTCCACGCTCATCCAGCGTTTTTACGTTCGCACCGTGAGTGATAATGTCAATGTAACTATCTGCCAACTCTAGTCTGTTCTGGACTTCCGCCGTTTTGTTGGCACGGCATTCCGCACCGTTAATAATAACATTGCTTGTTGTGTCAATAACAATTCCGTACTTGTTGTTGTAAAAATGTCCGCCGTTGATACGAGCCCCCGTGTTTGTTTCAAAAAGACACCCGATGTCAGATGATTCACCCGTACTGTCATTAAGAAAAACCGGAGCGTTGATGTCATAGCAACAGCCATCGCCATCAGCAAAAATGGTATATCCATGACAGTTATTGACAGAACAGCCGTTTGACCATGAGGTCGCGGTGGTTGTTAAAATGATACCCTTGTTTGCATTAGAGAAACAAACATGATTGATGAAAGAATCAGACGGGCCTAAATACCCGATGCATATTGAGCAGTGCTGAATCAAACATTTTTCAATATACGATTCGAATGTATCACCAGACGGTGTAAAACCCGTATTTTTGTTGTATTCTGAATAGACGCCAGTTTTGAAATGTTCGATGAAACACTGCTGTATGAAGTAGTGATAGCCGTAAATCTTAACACCCACATGCACGTCATCGCCGCTGAGATGCAGATTGTATATGCAGAAACCGTGCGGTGCTTCTGCATTTCCTTTCCCCGTCCGGTCATCAAAGTCACGGGTGACAAAGCCGTCATTATTCACACATTTCAAAATGGTATCGGTTGCCGATTCGCCGAGAATGAGCATACCACTGTCAACCACAATCGGTTTTTCCAGCCGGTACGTGCCGTTCGGGATAAAGCAGATTTTAAAAGTATTCAGCACGGTCTGGATGATGGTAGAAGCATCTTTCACTCCGGTGTTATCCGCCCCGTTCGAAATGACATTGTAGGGTGTAGTTAAAAGTCCTTTTTCATAAAGACTCTCAATCATCTTACGAGTGGTTTCTCCAATTACACCCTCGATGTTTTTCACATACTCCTCGACGTTTTTCATCTGTCCAAGAATCCAGTCAAGGTTTAATTCGTGAAAATTAGTATACGGAAACTGATCAAATAATCCCATTTCACATTCTCCTTTCAATAAATCAGTAAACAGAAACGTTCTTTGAAATCATTGATAATAAAATCAATGATATTGAACATGGCGACTTCGCGTTCCGCAGTAATCATATTCTGAGTTAACGTGATTCCGATGTTTCCGGTTTCTGTCTGTTCATGCGTTGTTTCACCAGTGTTGTTGTCAGATGTTTCACGTGAAACATTATTCGTTTCATCACCTGTATTCACAATCGTTTTCGTTCCGGAATTTGTTACTTTTCCGTTGCCAGTGAAATCTTCTGTACTTTCGGTGCTGTTGTTTTCGCTTGCTGTGCTGTTTGTTTTCTCCCGGTTCTGAAAATCTGTGCTGTCATAGGCACTGACTTTTCCGGTTGTCTCATCACTTCCCGTACGGGTGTTTGTACCCGTTCCGGTTGTTTTATTTGTTGTGTTGCTAGTTGATGTATATTCATCATTGGTTGTTCCATTGGCGTTGGTGGTTTTTGATCCTTTTTCCGTTTCTGTCTTCTTTCCGGTTGCGCTCTGCCGTTCCGTCCAGACAGATTTTCCGTCTTTGTTCCAGATAGGATTGTATTTATAGCAGATGGTGTTATACATTTTCTGCCACACCAGTTTCTCTTTTGCAGACCAAATTTTGATGATGCGCTTTAATGCGTTAAAGTCTGAATACAAGATTTCAAACTCGGCGCATTCCACCAGCAGATTTTCCACTACGGTCTGAGGATCAATGATAACATCCGTGTAGTAGGAATCTGCATAGCCAGATGGGATGCCATATCTGTTTGGTAAACTTTCGATCAGTCCATCCAAAAGGGATTCATCATAATTATACAGTCCTAACAGGCTCAACGTTGTCATCTTCTACACCTCCTTTGTAACGCCAGTCCACATCCAGTTTGATGCTGAACATCTCTCGCACTTTCTTGCAGGATTCTTTTAATTCTTCCAGCCAGAGGTCACACTTTGAACGTGTCTCCACCTTATTAGCGTTCACCTCATCTGTGATTAACCGTTCCTTTTTGTCCGTGTTGGCGTTCGGGATGCCCACATCCGTGCAGAACATAGCTTCGATTTTCCGCATATCCGAAAGCACTTGATCTGCAATGTAGTTCTGACCGACGTTCTGGTTGAACATCTGCCAGCTCGCCTGTCCGTCTTCCCGGAATAACTGTTTGTCAATGACAGCAGCTGCATTTCCCGCCGCAATCTGATCATACAGCTTTTTGAATGTTTCCGCCATAGCTTTGTTTTCGGCGGCAAAGACATAAGCAAGTTTACTGTTGACCAGATTCATTCCTACGGATTCAGCGCAGAGAGCCAGCATATCCGCATAATAGGTAACAATATCCATGATGCCGCCGTAATCCGGCTGTAACCGAACCAGTTCGCACTGCAAACCAATTCTCGGTTCCAGTGTCCCGGAGAGGAGTGGGTTCGTGATGATTGCGTTCGTTGGTTGATAGAATACATCATATCCGCGCAGACCACAGGCCTGTGGGATCACTCCGTACCTGTCTGTGTTGACTACAGCGAAAAAGCCCCAGCAGTACAGCGTATAAAGGGTGTAGTTCTTCGACCATTCCGGCGGCATCTCCCATTTGAAAACGCTCATCGCTTTCTGTAAGAGATACCGCTGAAAATAAAGAGATAAGCTGGTATTCCGGCAATGCACGGTACTCGGTGAAATCACCGAGTTTGCCGCATTGATATAGTCCGCTGAAAAGGGTATGCCATTATACATTCTTTCTGTCCCTCCGTTTCTTTTTACTGAGAACCGCAATCAGAAAGGTCGTGCCTGTTCCGGGTGTTGCCCCCGTGCTGAGGAAACGATAAATTAACACTGCGTTGTTATAACGCTCTGATTCGCTGAGGTAACGGTTACCTTTTGCCCAGGTCGTGATAGATGTATCATTCGCATGAGCGATGATATAGTCATAACAGTTCTGTGCATACTGCACACGGGCATCCCACGAGCTGTCATGAATCCCTTCCCAACCGATGTTCCATGCGTGGGTTAACGCCGCAATATCTGTACTGTCACTGGTCAAAAATTCAGTCAGATTCTTGTAGGCCGAAGCTTCCCCAGTACTGTACCATACATTTTCATGGATCAGATAGTTTAACTGTCCAACACCGTCATCATCCGCATAGCCGTTGTTCATTAACCATTCATGTAATTTGTAAAGCCGTCCATGCGTATCACCTTCCGTATTTGTCCACTGACCAAGGCCAAACCCGACTAGAAGATCCGTAAATGAAGATTCATTTAAATCCTGCCAGATGCCGGGATTGATGCCGGATTCCTGCCAGAAATTACCGCAAATAGCAGCTACTACATAAGCGCTACTTCCTTTTGCCCCAGTTGCTCCGCCGCCGTAGCGGTGGCAGGTGTCCCAGGTAGCCGGATTGCTGTCTCCGGTGTTAATTGACACCTGTTCCCCCAAGGGATAGGTGGAACTGTGCGCGCCCATGGTTCTGCGACCATCATAGACCATTTCCGTGTGGTTTCCGTACTGGTTATTCCGCACAAGAATATCACCGGGCTTCCATGGATCGCCAACCGGGACACGGTTGAAACCTAAAGCATCCAATACACCAACCATGTCATAGGTGGTAAAAGGCCAGCTTTGCCCGCCGTGAGCGGCTACTACATCGAAACCGGATGCGAGAAGAGCATACCAGATAAAGGAACTACAGTCGTAATAAGTGATTCCGTTCACGGTCTGCTGATTTCTGTAGGTCTGAGAATAGCCAACATTCTTTTTGTTGCAAGTGTCTATCGCCCACTGATAGGACACTTGGATATTCCCTGCCATCAGCGATACCTCTTTATAACAGGAAGAAGCTCATTCACACACTTCTGCACCTTGACGGGATCGAAGCCGTCTGCCTTCAAGCGCTTGGTACGCTCGGTTCCGTTTCCATAATTACCCCCAATGACAAGGATAGCTACTGCCACGGTTGTCGGCAGTGAATACATTTTAATCTCACTCATAATAGAATCCTCCTTCTAAATATTCTTTTACCATTCTCTTTTCCGGTTCGGTTGCGGAAAAATTGATTGCGCCGTTTTCTACTTTTACATAGCCCGTGCAATCGGAAATTTTCCGGTGCTGACAGAGCGGCGAGCCATTGTCAGCTTTATCATATGCGACCTGTGAAAAATAGTTTGCTTTTAGTGCAACAAAGTGACCCAGCCCGATTGCTGCCATACCGCTGTTCGTTCCGGTCGTATTCAAAATGCTGTTGCTTGCTTCCATGGATGATGCGATTCCCGAACCGGAAAAAGCACTTGCAATACCGGAAATGAGTCCACCCGCCGCCGCTGATAGCGCGCCGGACAGACCGGAAAACGATTTTTCGTAGTTGAACGTAACATTGGAAAGCTGTATTGTCACACCTACTTGCGCTTGCCCTTCATAGAGTAGTCGATAGTTGCGGGTGTCTTCTCCCTCCTTTGCTTCGACCCGCAAGATTCCTTTTCCGGTCACAAAGTCGAATGTTGCCGTAAAAAGAACATCATCAACAATTTTATTCCCGTCCAACGGGATCACGCCCCATGGGTCTGCTACTGCATAGTACTCTGCGAACGGTGGATATCTCAGATATACCAAGTCCTCATTGTGCGGGCGTTTCGGTCTTTTCAGTGTTAACGTCTGTGTAGATGTGGTAGAAATCAGCTTGTGCCCTGTTAATTCCGGTGTAGACCAAAACCCGAAGCCGAGCGATGTTGCTCCCTCATCAGCGGGAACAGGAACTGGAAACCATAAGCAGGAAACCACGTATTGAAATGGATCAATGAATGCTTTCGCTACATCTCCCGCAAAATCGGTGATCTGATCCCAAGACTGGATGGAACCTAGCATATAGGCACGAAAAGCCGCCATTTCCGCGCCTGTTAATGCGTAGTATGCAACACCGCCCGCGACCGTATCATTGTTGTTAACCAGTCCTACTACGTAGGTTCCCTTGTCCAAGTCGGTGTTTACCCAGTCCCAAGAACCTACGCTTGATGCATTTTCTACACCTACGACTGTAGGATATAAGCTATCAATAATTGTCGGGTCTTGGAACGTTGCACAGCGCAGGATATAGGCGGTTGTGTCGCCTATCACCGTTTTATAGGTTGCCAGAACGTCCTCTGACAGTACAATGCGCCAGACACCTTTTTCCCATATTACATCCTGCACGAAATAGTAACGAGAGAAAGAGGGAATGTAGGCGTAGTTATAAGCGGTCACGTTTTCAACAACTTCCAGTTCCGGTCTGATGATAGAGGTGTTGTCTTTTAATACGGCTTTTACAGTGAATCCCCCCCCCGCGGGGGGATTTTTTGTACTGTTGAGCCGTTTGGAGAAGGTGTAAAGAGTAACTGATAATGCCATGTTTACTCCTTTCTTCATGTTTCACGTGAAACATTATTATGAAGCGACGGGATCTTCGATGAAGAAAATGACAGCGTTTTCTGTGAAATCATTCCAGTAGCGGTCTGTGAAATGCCAGAACTGATTGTAGTAGCCACCGCGCGCATTGAATGGGCTGGGCTGTGCCCACTCGTTTACGGTTGTGTATCCTGCCGCGTCTTCATCAAAAAGAACCCCAAATACATTATCAATCTTGGACTGAACCCCTGCGCTGAGTGTGCCATCTTTTTTAAGCATAGTTCTCTTAACGTTAATGGAAGATGGTGACAAAGCGGCCTGCCAGTAATTTACTTTTTCAAAATCAACTACTTTCAGGAAGTCCGGATTGAAAACTGTTGAATAGACCTCTGAATTGATTTTGTTGACTAAATCTGTATAGAGATAGAACTTCATACGTTCTTTCGGCGTGTGTCGAAGCACCGTATAATCTGTTAACTGTGAACAAAAAAGACTATTTCTATCTGTCATTAAATCGGCTATTGTATTGACTGTCGAAAAAGCAAATTTAACAAAAGATTCGAAGTTTTCTGTTTTGAACACATCGACAACTTTCAGAGCGCGACCTGTCGATTCGTTGAAGAGCTTCAGAAGATTGATCGCGCGTCTTCCGCCGTTTGCCCGTGCCAGAAGACCAGTTGATGTGTCTAGCACTTCCGCAGCATAAATGCCGCCTATCAAATTCGCAATAGTAGCCCGCGCAGTTTCTTCATGTGCCTGTTCAATCATATCAGATGAATTCTGCGTAACCATTGAAATGAATGATGCAAACTCATCCGGTGAGGATAAAGCACAGTCTATCTGATCCTTATAAATTGTTGTCGACTTCTGATAGACGTTTGCCCCATAAAAGTTTGTCTGTAAAACTTTCGGTTTGTTCACTTTATACTGATCAATAGACCCCCCGTCTACCAACTTTAACCGATCATCATCCTCAAACGGTTTGTCAATTGTCAGCAGTTTACGAACATGATTTCCATAGCGCTGGTTTGACACGTTCAATCCTTTGAATTTTCTAGTGTAGGGTCTCACAGAAAAGATTGTCCTTGACAGCACTTGTGAAATTGCGGTGGAGAGAGGATCATATCCGGTTTTCAGTGCCGTTTGAGCGACAGAAACAAACGATGAAGTGTCGACGGGTGCCGCATTTTTGACACCTGTTGCCTGATTCGTAATTTCGGTCAATACAGTCGAAAGCTGATTAAAAGATAAATCATTTATTGCCATTCTTATTTTTCTCCTTTCGGATTGATAATTGATGCTAAAATATCATCTGTTGTTTCCTGCTGCACGACAGGCTGAGATGAAAAAAGCAACGCCTGCTTTTTCATGTCCTCACGAAGTCCTAACAGGGCATCCAAAACGGGGTCGCCAGATGTTTCGGTCTGCTGTACTGGTGCTGTCTGCTGAACCGGAGCGGTCTGCTGAACCGGAGCGGTCTGCTGAACCGGAGCGGTCTGCTGAACCGGGGCGGTCTGCTGAACCGGGGCGGTCTGCTGATCCGGTACTGTCTGCTGTAAACCAGCAAGTGCTACAATCTGTTCTCTTGTAAATCCGGCTCTTGCTAATGCTACAATGTCGTCTTGTTTCATTTTTCTTTTTCTCCTTTCAATGATTCTTCCAATCGGATAAGTGCCTGTGTGTTGTTGTTCAGCGCATCCGTGACTTTTTCCATTTCCGCTTTGTGATTGTCGGACTCTTTCATCATTCTCCAAAAGAGTGCCCCGCAGCAAATGATTGGAAATCCTAACGTCTGCACCATAGTCATGATTGCGTTTGCGTCCATATCCACCTCTTTCATTCCCGGTTTGTTTAATAAAACAGGCGGTTGTATATATACCGCCTGTTGAAAAAGGATTCCCGTCCCGAAACCTGGAACGTGCGCATCCTTCCGGGATTGGTTTCTACGCATCCTTTTCACTTCTGATTATAACACACATCCCGTTTTTAGACAATAATTAAGTAAAACATTTTGTAAAAAGAACCTGTATGATATAATTTTCAAAAAATAGCGAACGTGATAGAAATGCGATCCATAGATAGCGATATTTTAAGCGAAAGCGTACTTTATCATTTTCGCTCATCGTATAGTTATCTTTAAATACGCCCGACTTGAAGGGGGTCGCATAGTACTCCTGACGTGATTTATGCCGATAGATGTACATTTCGCCGGCATGGACTAACGGCTTGAATTCCTTGATATTTCTAGCACCGATGTTATCCGCTCTGTCTTTCGTGAATACGTTCTTTAATGACATCTGATAAAAGTCAGAATCCCTTGACACCAGATTGTAAAGTGCTGTTTTTTCCTTTGCTTCGGAAATCGGACTGTCTTGACAGATGATTAGTGCCAGACCCCTTTCTTTGTCAATCCAGATAGATGAACCGTTCTGATACATTTTTTCCGCTCTCAGCACCAGTCCCAGTGATATGAACAACTCATTTGCCATATTATTGCTATTAGCGGCACAGATCACTTTGACAGGTGGAATCCCTTTCAATTCACGGTTACGGTTAATTGTTTCATAACAGTTAAAGAAAGCTTCTGCTTCATTTTTCAGTGGTCGTTCGTGCGCTTCTGCGATAAACTCATCATAGAAGAGGAGGGAGATATCACTAGCATCAAAACCGCGCATGTTTGAAATGGTTGACAGTGCGAGTGAATAACAGAACGGTTCGGGTGAAATAATCGTTCCTTCCATGTCTGTTTCATAAAAAGCACTGTTCTGTTTTGTCAAAGAAACCGCCTTAAACATCCGGTTCATATCTCCAAGCACAGGTTTGAGCGGTGAAAATTCCGGTTTGGAAATCAGATCAGCTTGTGTTTGTGTTCGTCTCATCAGAGCGAACTTGATCTTTTTCTCAATCGCAAATTTACACACTCCATACGTTTTTCCAGTTCCTCGACCACCTACAATAAAAATGAACGGTACTGGTATGTTGTAAATAGCCGGTATATTGATAAAGCCATTACGGTCATAAATGTTCTTTTCCTTCATGATATCACCTCTATGAAAAAAGCCCCGATAACGGAACGGGGCTTTGCTTAAAATACACAAATGAGATATAGTTTATAATTTGTTAATTGTTTACTAGTTACTCAGCATAGGCGCAAGTGATAAAGTGCCGTCCTGCTTTTGACTGTCCACCGATTACCTTAATGGCGGTAATCTCTTCCCCGCTGTCTGCGAACATGTCACAGAGTACGGAAAATGCTTCGATGAAAGTCCGGCTGTTTGTTGCGTATGCAACATTCTCCTCAGACAGGATAGAAAGAAGGGTCTGTTCATTTCCATCTTTGTCTGTGTCGGAATAAAGCATCCAGTTAACCACCGGAACATTCATCCCCTCGGCATCTCTCATTCTACGAATCTCGGGATTCATTGACATGAGATATTTCTCTTTTACGGTAATCTTTTCATTTTTACTTCTGATAATTTTCATTGTTATTTCTCCTTTCTGGTTGCGTAGTTGATAAAATCATCAGCGGTCATTGTATAGACCTCAGATGTAGTGTTGAGAACCTCGAAGCTCAAATATCCCCTGTCTTCTTCCATAATCCAGTTTTCAATTCGCTCACGGGACGGCGTTCTCAGAGACTTCATTTTTCTAATTACAATCTCTTCTGTTTTCGTTTCTTCGTTATAACGACAAACACGTATGGTTGATGTTACAACGCTTTTAGAAATGTTTCCTTTCATTTTCCTACTCCTTTCTTTTCATCTTTATCTTTATCTGTATTACATAAAACATTATAAACCTTTTTATTATTTTTGTCAACCTAATAATTTTGTTCCTTTTAAAATATTGATTGATTTATTGTACAACAAAGCGTCTTGTAAAATTTCCTCATATTCTTTTGTAATGCCCACTGCATAAGTGGTAGGACGCAACACCACGTTTTTAGTTATTTCAATTATTTTTCCGTCTTTGTTTTTATATTTTGTTATCTCCGGCTTGTCATTGTAAACCGTTTCCAGTTTTCCGCAATCGCTGAATACAAACCCAGGCTTTAATGCATCCAGGCCGCCTTTCTTCTTTAACTCTTCCGCACCAGCTTTTTTCGGTACTCCTGCAACCGTGATCTTTAATTTCCCGTCTGCTTCATAGGCGTATTTTTTCGCTCCCCATGTGATGAATCGTTCTGTGTCCTTTTCCTGTTCATAGACTTCCATATAATGATCTTCGCCTTTAGGGTCTGTAGCCCATGCGCCGTTCTCTTTCGACAACTTTACTTTTTCATTATTATATGTCGAAAAATCTACATCCCCCAGGTACTTGATTGAATCCGTGTCGCAGTAGATAAACGTACCGCCTTGATCTGTCACCGTGCGCATACCCCGTTCCAATTCATACCGTGCCCATGCGGTACACCAGACTCCCCAAGTATAGGGAATGAACGCCCGTTTCATGAACTCTTCCAGTAGTTCTTTTTTCGTCTTTGACGTATCAATTGTAAATTCTTCATCTTGATACAATATTGACTCTTTGACAGGGTCTTGCGCTGTCATACCGTAGATAGAGTTAAGCTTATTTTTACTTTTCATATAAAAATATTCCTGCCCTTCTACGTCCTTCAACTCTGTTTTCTTTTTGTAATAGAGACAGATGGTTTCAATCATGGCGGCAGGGAGTTTTCCATAACGAGCTGTGTAAACTTCAATCGGTATGATCTCATCAATGTGATACTCTTCGACTATGATTCTTAAATCAACATCCGTGATAGATGTCTCCAAATAATCTGCGCTTAATATCCTACCGTTGTCATACACTCCATTTACTACAGTTCTGCACTTGTCTTTTGCCAGATACGGGCATCCCCATGAGTAATCATTTAAGGAGACCCCCTTGAATGATACACGCATCAGAATTGCTTTTTCTCTTCTTTTCATTAGATCAATGATCTGACCCGCATCGGGAACGGGTTTTGAAATCTTGTGAAATCGGGTGACCGGATACGCTCGGTTGCACTGAACACCCGGATAACTTGATGAACGGTCGGCGGAATGGACACCCTCAAGAATCCATCCGGCATAGAATCGGTTCGCATGTGTGTTGCCGCCACGGAACGCCTCTCTTGCTACTTGATAGACATCGAAATCCGGCTGGATTCCCATAATCCAGCGGTTGCCCTCAAGTGCACTTTTCACATCACGTCGAACATACCCGGTTGATGTCAGCGGGATTGTATACAACGTATCACCTTCATTTTTCATTTCTGTCTTAATCGCTTCGACCAGACCTTGCACATCGTTAATACAATACGCCAGCTCATCATCAGATAATGGCGTGTATGAATAACGTTCCACATTATAGTCCAAGTCACCAGAAAGCTTCTTATGCTTGACATTCATTTTATCTGTAAATGTTTCTAAGGACATATTTGTTTGAATATAGGAACATCTAAACTCAAAATGCTCAAACATCTCACACTTGCAAACTTTTCGTTTGTCCAAAGCAAAAACCTCTTCCTTTGAAAAAGGATAGATTCCAGAAAGAAACTGGAACTCAAAAGAAAGGTTATGAACATAAACAACGACATAGTCCATATCTTCCAAGTCGGATGCAATAGCCCTCATAAAGTAATCGAACTCTCTCCAAGTTCTTCCAATCACTGTAACATATTCGTCAACTTGAAACTGCCAGATGTACATGACCGACTGCTCAATTTCTTTTATGCGAGTGGTTTCAATGTCAAAAGCACAAACCAGATTTTTATAGTTTTTCTTATTCCTCGAGCCTTTTTTTCTTTTCACATTTCCCACTTTTTTAAAAATCGAATAGTCGAAAGCATATACATCTGTTATCATTTTTTGCCTTTCTTTAATAGACTCAGAATCTCATCTGCACTCTTTGATTCAATGTTTGGTATTTTGCTAATCAAAAAACGATTCTTTAACCAGCTTTCCAAGTCTTTTACTAATGTGGTCGGATCAACCTTATACCTAGTAGCTTCCCATAATTCTACAGTAGCTTCGGAATCATATTCTAAATCCGTTGCCTGCTCCGATAACAATTCCATGAAATCGGTGAAATTTTGAAAATTTTCCTCGGTCACGTCATAATCATATGAGCGTAACTTTGCTATTTTTTGTGTTCTTAAATCTTTCTGACCTGTCACTGTAGAGAGCGGATTATCTATGAAACGTGCCAGTTGTGATAGAGCCAAAGGAACTTGTCTCTCTGTCAACTCCGACAGTTTTTTTGTATTCGCAGCATTATATTTATATGCAGATGATTTTCCGAAACCTGCTTTAGTAAGACGGAAAAGTCGCTTGATTGCTATTGCTCGGAGTCTTGAATATTCTTTTCTTATCTCAGATGATGTATATTCATTTACGAGATACTGTGGATTATAATGCTCAATTGCACCAAAACTGAGTTTGGCCGATGGTTTGAATAATGCCATTATGCGATCTCCTTTCTATATGTTTCACGTGAAACATCAAAAACCGAATAGATAAAGCATAGGAAATGCTAAAATTGATAGCAGTGCCAAAAGCGATATAAATATAATCTGCGTTGTTTCTTTCATTATTCATCCTCGCTATAAAACGCGACATCAACACTGTTCAAACCTGTGACAGTAAACCAATCAACCTCTCTCTCGCCAAACTCTTCTAAAACACTCCGCATTTTTACATTGCAAGCAGCTTTTCCACCATCAAAAACGCGAACATCCGCACAACTCACAAGGTTTGTGCAACTAAAACATAACTCTCTAAACGTCATATTATTTATCCTTTCTTTAACCTGTTATCTTGTTTCTAAGAAGATTATAGCACTTTACTAATAATCTGTCAACAACTATTTTATAGTAACTGAAACTTGTGCTGTTAACAATTCTAGTGCATAGACAAGCGCATGTGGGAACTTTAGTGCAGTAACGCGTTAATGCTTTACCACTTTAATGTGCTAAAGTACTACC